>Ga0307514_10000075_pt1 | contig 263990 bp, 286 predicted proteins | sample 16_EM_MG_FD_203088 | JGI IMG/M metagenome (GOLD analysis project Ga0307514, IMG submission 203088) | Populus trichocarpa ectomycorrhiza microbial communities from riparian zone in the Pacific Northwest, United States - 16_EM | ecosystem: Host-associated > Plants > Roots > Unclassified... | reverse complement strand
ATTCCGAAGCCTGTATAACATTATCGGGCTTGATTGGGTTTAGTCTAAAGATATACAGTAACCGCCCGATGACGGTGGATGACGGCCGACATTCCGTCCGTCTTGAGGAAGGACGGAAACGGACGGCCTTGGCGCCGTCCGTCCGTCCTGGAGAAATCTCGGACGGACGGGACGGTTGAGAACACTGGTTGCTGTCAAGGGTATATGCAATTTCCAAGTTTCGAAGTATACCTTTGTGAGTGCCTAGGGTGCTGTGATTCTTTTGAATGGCCGATGCAGGCTTTTTAATTCACATGGAGGCCAGGTGGCTTTTGATCCAGGCCGGGCTGGGCAGCCACTAGCGCACGGTTTCAGAATGGAGGCCGGGCCGCTTTGGAACACTGGTTTGGGCCCACCAATGGAGTTAGTTGTAAATGCCATTTTCACCACCACAACACAGCCTAATGAGTCCAGACGAAATAAAATGATTCTACACACAGTAGTTAATATAAAAAAAAATATTGTAATTGTGTAGAGCACTGCTTGGCTGCTCACTGAGCTGTACACTGCCATATTTCACCCCTTTTCAACCAACCTTATAATTTCAGTGCATTCCTGGCTGGGGACAGGCTTTCAAAGTATCTATAGAAGCGTTACACGCAGGTTGAAGTACTATAATTTGATGTTAGAAAGCTCTTTGTGGTCTGCAAGACATGTGCTGTGAAGTAATTGGTAGTCGCAGTGGTTGAGTGAGATCACATGCAGCTGACTGGGGACAAGATTTTTTATATTTCATATACTGATTGACTCAGTGTTCCTAACTGGCCCAGACGGCTGCCTGGAATTGTAGCAGCCTGCAGGCCCATGATGATTGCGTTGGACATTGTTTAAGTTTCGTATTTTGGAGACTTTCTTAGTATAGGAAGCAGAGAATCTTTCGTACACAATATTCTGTTTAGGCTTGGTTTGCCAAGCAAAGCCTGCAGGCCGCGAAGAAAAGCCACCCGGCAGCCAAGACAAGCCACTCGGCCTCCAAGAAAAGCCGCCAGGCCGGCCGGAAAACCTGCAGGCCCGGCCCTGCCCTCATTTGGAAGCCGCCGCTGAGGTCGGCCTGGCCCCTTAGGAACACTGGATTGACTTCAGAGCAATCAGAGTGGCTTACAACTTGTTGCCCAAAATATGAGGACTTATTATTGGGAAATGGAGGGCTAATTATCCTAAATCTTGATTCTGGTCAGCTTCACAAGTGTACAAATGCAACACATTTACCCAACACCCAATAACACAGAATTTCTAAACACTGGCTGAGAATTTACATATTAAAGCTCCAAGTTGTTAACTCCCAATTCGTGCTACTCTAGGGCAGGATCTCAGCGGGAGGTTGTGGTGTAATAACAAAAGTGGTGCCGAGGGTCCGAAAGTAGGCCGACTGAAGGCCCCGCTACCAGCAAAGGGATACGTAAGTACTAGCATGCTTTATTGCCTGGCAAGCAGTTTGTCTAGTAGTTCCGTTGGTTTTTGAAACACAATGTACAATTGATAATCGCCATATGCATGTATATTACCATGTTTTTGATCTTTTGCAAGAATTCTGAGTCTAGGTATGGATCTAAGGAAAGGTCTGAGCCACTGTAGTTCTTCAACTGATGGCATTATTGGATGCCTTTTGATGTTGGGGATTGAGGAAGCTAATTCTGTCTGAGCGAATATCTCTCAAACAGTCACAAGAACAAACATGCGGCTCAATCGTACAAGGCGCAACACAATACGATAATCACACTAATGCAACTTGTTAGTCATGACGTAACCGCTTAGTTGACAGTGATGCGAGGTCGGAAAACCCCATCGTTGCGCTGCTTCATTTATTTTATGTCGGGTTCTGCACGAGAAAATATTTTCAAACGTGTTATGCCCCAACTGCACCACACTTCGTTGCGAATGGAAGGCTGAGTTATGGTTTAGTTATGCGTCTATGTGACTGCGGCGGTATACCCGTGAGTATTATAAACATTATTTATGATTTGTATCACTTTGGTGGTTATTCTCGTGCCACGCGAAATGTTGCAAAAGTGCCTTGTCAATCGGCCTCGGGGTCCGCCAGCACTTTGGCTCATGTCATGTAATGGCTCTGAGTGAATGACCCCATACATCAACGCCACGTCTTAGTTGACCTAATCCCTGCAAGGTAAGTAGATGTTTCTGCACTGCCTGCTTCGATGACGGTACTACACATTGTATGTACGCCGGAACGAGGACGCACCTGCTAGCAGGTATGTTACTTTTTTTAGAAGACGATGGTATATCCATTTGTCGACGCTCAAAATGTCTTTTATACAAGGCGCAGTGGCAGCCTTGCGGCCGATAGGATGGGAACTTCGTTGATCTCTGGAGTTAATATCAAGATTTGGTTAGCATACTTGAGTTGTTGACTAAGAAATTCACATATCTCAAGTAAAGAAGTAGGAAAGATTGGAGTACATTGTATGCTCATCGCACACGTGCGGATTATTCTGACTCTTTTTACCGTTCACCTCTAGTTGTTGTGCTGCACCTATCTCCTCCATTTTCCCTCATGAAAACCAAACGTCACATGGTGATAGCGCTCAGGTTCAAGGAAAATGATGATGCTGGAAGATCACATATTCCGGATGACGCTACAGAAACCGACGCACTGCCACATGCTGAATGATTCGGGCCAATGAGAATGCTATGAGGCGACACATGTTGTGTATATTTTTACAACAGTCTCCATGAGCGTATGCATACGTTCCGTTCTAATCTAGATAATACTCGTAGCTTGTATTAGACCCAATTCTCATCCATGCCATACAGCCATACACAGATTCTATCCCACGTCCTCATACAAACCCGTAACTGTATTATCAAGGATGCTAATACAGACTTCTAATATGCATGCAACAAGGCAGCCAAACAGAATTACCAACATTCGGGTATAATTAAGCATAAGCGACAACAGGAAATTAGCAAGCTGACATTCAACTGCTATTCACCGCCCCGCCAGACGAGTGAAGAAAGTGAGCGAACCCGCTAGTTTGACATCGTGCAGCCTCCGACAGGTTCCCAGGCTCCTAAATCCAGTCATGCATAGCCACCCTGACGGCAGGAGAAGGGAGTCAACACACAAACAATCCACTCGGGTGGCTCAGCTAAAGTCTGAAAGACATTGCTTTGTGAAATGCAATAGAAAATTGGAATGGGGCCTGGGCTAAACTGCCATTCAACACATTGTCAATGAATGGTACAAGGAGGGTGCAATCATCAATGTATGGTCTGTGTGGAAAGCGCACTTCAGAAAAGTAATGCGGGACCTTAAACAATGAGTTGATGGCGGTGAGCAAATTATTATTGTTGCGCAGCGGTTGTGGGAGGAGTTGCCGTGGGAGCATATTCACTGGAGGATAGACGGCATTCCTAGGAGGGTCTGTACCCTGCTTCGCCGCAATGGTGGCCCTACACCATGGCAGAGCTTTTTACACATGTATACTACTTGTAATTCCATTCTTAATCAAATTGAACTGTGTTGTGTTGAGGAATCGGCTTTCAAATGTTGCCCGTGATTCGCGAAAATGCCAAGCGTCCGCTCACTTTCTGCCCGCTTTCCCATCAATATTCAACGCCACAAATGTGCGTCTAATCACTTATTCTCGAACCCGAGTATGCTGCTTTGAGAATTCACCAATTTGCATGAAGTTGTATTTCGACATTATACATGTATATGAGGCATTGCTGTAAGCCAGCCATTCCGCATAATGCAGCGAACCTGCAAACTTATGAGGCTGAGCGATAGTTGCGCACGCGCAAACGCACGATGCTGCCTTGTCTAACATGCGTTTCCGTTTGCACTTTGGTTACATAGCCTCATTCACTGCTTACATTGGTATTCGGGTGCCTAGCAGTTAGCAAAAATTCACCATACAGTGAACATTGTTCAGTATTAAGTGTGCACAATTTCCCTTTCTCCGGGTGTGCAGTCTTTGTAAAGTGTTTGTAAGGTCTAAGCGGTGCACCACTGAATAAACAGTATTACAAGACTACGTATACAATTCTGCCATCTTTCACAACTCGATCGATTGCTACTTTTCTGCCCCACTGGCGAATGCAATGTTTACACAGCGCCACTCCGCACTTGTATCACAATCCGATGGAATGTTCACCCGCTACTCCGACGCCCCGAATCCTACCAGCGGCAATCTCCAAAACGACCTCATCACATTTCTTTCAATCGTCCAAAAATACAATGTCGACTACCTCCCCATTACGTGGCAGCCTGCACTCGGTAATCTTGGCAAGGGTGGTACTGGGACGATAAGCCAGTGTACATTCAGCACCGACAGGGCCCTCGCATTCAAGCGGTTTCACGACAATGGAGATTCAGAACAGGACTTTTTACCAATAATGTCAGAAGTACTGATTTTGAGTCAACCACCTATTCAAAATCACTCTCATATAGTCGACCTCGAGGGTATTTGCTGGGAAATCATGCCTAGGACGGAGAAAGCCGTCCCTGTACTGGTCTTTCAGAAAGCAGCTTGGGATCTACAACAGTTCATGAACGTGCAAGAGGGCATCAATATGTCGATCCATGATCGGCTCAAAATCTGTGCCGATATTGGAAGTGCCATCATCGCATTGCATGCTTATGGTTTGTCATTCCAAATTGGATTTAGCCTTTGAAAGTCTAACATGGACATAGATGTGATTCATGGCGATATTAAGCCACAAAACGTGCTCGTGTTCAAGAACGCTACTGACAAGTCTACTGTTAAGGTGGCCGACTTCGGGTATTCTACTCTTGCAATTGCAGAAGAAGGAAAGGTTTTTCTGCCGAAGTCACAGCCGTGGAATGCTCCCGAGCATCATTTTGGGGTGTTCACATTACTGGAAGCAAAAAAGACAGATGTGTACTCCTTTGGTCTGCTGTGTCTTTGGGTTCTGTTTGCAAATAACCTGCCTGATATTCCGCAAACTACTGCAGAAGGATCGACTGAGTTGAGTTCGATTGGTGCACCCTACGGTCCTCGCACATTGCTTCAACAGATAACGGATAACAACAATATGGAGCGTATTGCAAATGAATTCGTGCAAACAATTCCAGACTTGAATTACGAGCAAAAAATCAACCTACAGAAATTTTTCAGCCTGAGTGTTTCCCATAACTCAGATACACGGACATCTGATATCGGAGAATTAATGGGTCTCCTCCGCCATGAACAGTGAGTTTCAGCTAAGATACAACCCTAACCCAAGGCATTGCTGACAGATTTAGAATTGAGTTACATGACTTTTCGGTAAAACAGTTGGATACCACAAGAGAGCTTGCAAGTGGCGCAGATTTCAGTGTAAGAATAACTATATGTATAGATTATAAACACTTAGCTGACTACTTGTTCCAGATTGCGGAAAATCTTGCTGATCTCATGGCAGTCGATTATCGTTTGCGGCCACAAATTATAGGTTGCCTCGAGGATAACTACTTCCGCAATCAAAATCAACCATTTGCTGAGCACATTGCCTTTCAGATTGCCTTCTGTTATTGGATTGGATTTGGGGTTAGGTCAGATAACAGTAAATGTCACATATGGCTTCACAAATCCAAAAAACAAACCAACGATTTGGCGATTGAGAGTGAAACAGTGCGGCCTGCAAGCTTGAAGAGTCGGAGGAAGCATGAACTCAATGTGTTTGTTCAGGTGGACCTTATTCATGAATATCGAGCATGGGGATTGAACAAACTGGAAGAAACCCTGAAAGAGTACAAAAGGGAGGTTACCGATATGAAACGAGTGTTTGGGGAGCTCCATTTCTTAACATTGGGCTTATACACGGTCATCGGAGATCTCTTGGATGCGTTAGGGGAATTTACGAACTCAAAAAAGCTGCGAATGCGGATCAGAGACCAAATACAAAAAACAGACGCAGTCGGTTCTCCATATTATATTCAGTCAATCATTAATGTTTCAAAGTCGCACACAGAACTGGGGGAATGGAAGGAAGAACAACAATTGCTGGAAGAGCTTCTAAAGTTTGCTAAAATTACCTCAAACTTGGATGCTATATCAGTCAAAAATATGCTCGCATCCGCGTTTTCGAACCAGGGGCGATGGAAGAAGGCCGAGGAGTTGCAGGTGCAGGTCATGGAGACGAGAAAGAGGGTACTCGGCCACGAGCATCCAGATACCTTGACCAGCATGAGCAGCCTCGCATCGACATACAGGAACCAGGGGCGATGGAAGGAGGCCGAGGTGCTGTTTGTCCAGGTCATAGACACGCTGAAGAGGGTACTCGGCCAAGAGCATCCAGATACCTTGACCACCATGGCCAACCTCGCATTGACATACCGGAACCAGGGGCGACGAAAGGAGGCTGAGGTGCTGTTTGTGCAGGTCATGGAGATGCTCAAGAGGGTACTTGGCCAAGAGCATCCAGATACCTTAACTAGCATAGCCAACCTCGCATCGACATACAGGAAGCAGGGACGATGGAAGGAGGCCGAGGAGCTGTTTATGCAGGTCATGGAGACGAGAAAGAGGGTACTCGGCCAAGAGCATCCACATACCTTGACCAGCATGGGCAGCGTCGCATCGATATACAGGAAGCAGGGGCGATGGAATGAGGCCGAGAAGCTGGAGGTGCAGGTCATGGAGATGACAAAGAGGGTACTCGGCCAACAGCATCCAGATACCTTGACTAGCATGGGCAACCTCGCATCAATATACAGGAACCAGGGGCAATGGAAGGAGGCCGAGGAGCTTGAGGTGCAGGTCATGGAGACAAGAAAGAAGGTACTCGGCCAACAGCATCCATATACCTTGACCAGCATGGGCAACCTCGCATTGACATACAGGAACCAGGGGCGATGGAAGGAGGCCGAGGAGTTGCAGGTGCATGACATTAACACGAGAAAGAGGGTACTCGGCCAAGAGCATCCAGATACCTTGACCAGCATGGGCAACCTCGCATCGACATACAGGAACCAGGGACGATGGAAAGAGGCTGAGCAGTTGGAGGTGCAGGTCATGGAGTCGCTCAAGAGGGTACTCGGCCAAGAGCATCCAGATACGTTGACCAGCATAGCCAACCTCGCATCGACATTTTGGATCCAGGGGAGATTGAAAGAGGCCGAGGAGCTGTTTGTGCAAGTAATGCAGACGAGAAAGAGGGTACTCGGCCAAGAGCATCCAGATACTTCGACCATCATAGCCAACCTCGCATCGACATACAGTAACCAGGGGCGATGGACGGAGGCCGAGGAGCTGGAGGTGCAGGTCATGGAGACGAGAACGAGGGTACTCGGCCAAGAGCATCCAGCTACCTTGACCAGCATGGCCAACCTCGCATCGACATACAGGAACCAGGGGCGATGGAATGAGGCCGAGGAGCTAGAGGTGCATGTGATGGAAACGAGAAAGAGGGTACTCGGCCAAGAGCATCCACATACCTTGACCAGCATGAACAACTACGCATCGACATTCTTGGACCAAGGGCGATGGAAGGAGGCCGAAGAGGTCTTTGTGCAGGTCATTGAGATGAGAAAGAGGGTACTTGACAAAGAGCATCCAGATACCTTGACCAGCATAGGTAACCTCGCATCGACCTACAGCGACCAGGGGCGATTGAAGGAGGCCGAGGAGCTTGAGGTGCAGGTCATGGAGACGTTCAAGAGGGTACTCGGCCAAGAGCATCCAGATACCTTGACCAGCATGGGCAACCTCGCATCGACATACAGGAACCAGGGACGATGGAAGGAGGCCGAGGTGCTGGAGGTGCAGATCATGGAGACGAGATAGAAGGTACTCGGCCAAGAGCATCCGCATACCTTGATTAGTATAGGCAACCTCGAATCGACATATAGGAAGCAGGGGCGATGGACGGAAGCCGAGGAGTTGGATGTGCAGGTTATGGAGACGAGAAAGAGGGTCCTCGGCCAAGAGCATCCAGATACTTTGACCGTTATAGCCAACTCGCATCGACATACAGGAACCAGGGGCGATGGAGGGAGGCCGAGGAGCTGGAGGTGCATGTCATGGAGACGAGAAAGACGGCAGTCGGTCAAGAGCGTCCCTCTACCTTGAGCAGCATAGCCAACCTCGCATGTGTTGTGACGGGTCTGTTGTGCTGAATCTCACTCGACCGAACTGAACTGGACTTCTCTAAGTCTATATAACACGTACACAAGAACTAAACTGCATGCCGCTCCGCCGCATTCAACCCTAAACCAACCCACGTGATAACCGCACTCAAATCTCTCCCCACACTCCTTCAGGGCTGTATCACGACCGCATGTACTATACTCTAAGTACTCTAAGTTAGAGCTTTGCCTGAAGCTCCTCCCAAATAATCAACCTTGCCCAAAGCTCCTCCGAACCAACCTTCTCAAGCACAAGTTCTCCCAGCCGAGTTAAAATCCAGTCACTCCTCCATCCAAGTAAGAATCCACTCACTCTGTATCTGCTGGCTCAAACCAAACGTGCGAGAATCCACTCACTCCTTGTCGACCTGCTACCGCTTATCAATTCTGGAATCCCGTCCGTCTATCAATTCCTTAGACCTCGTCCGTACATCCATTCCTTGAACACCGTCTGTTCTAGTCCATTCACGGAGGCGGTTCCTCCGCGGAGTACCTAGTCAGTTCACTGAGGCCCACCTTCCGTGAACGAACCGTCCATTCACGGAGTCCGTACCTCACCTCCGTGAACTGACTAGTTCGTTCACGGAGTCAATGAAAAATTATAAATAATCTATACATCATTGTGATCCCTACAATGGGATGCCAATTGGACGTCCTGATGACGCTGTGCTCTATGTCATCGTTGAAACCGGCTCATCTTCCTCATTTTCCTCCTCATTGCCTGCGTCCTCATTGCCCTCCTCCGCAGATGTGGGATCTGGTGACAGTAAAAGAGAAAGAACGACGCAGCTCAATTGTCTGTCGATCCAAAGAGAGGGAAAACTATGGACTTATATACGAAAGAGAGAGAAGGAAAAGCTCCATGCCGACTACCAGAGCCGGAGCCCGAAGCCGAGCATCAGCGCCGAGACTAGGCCTCCTGCTCAGCAAGGGAGTAGGCAAGGCCGATGGGGGGGCAGCCGAGGTCAATAGGAGCGGCAAGCCACCGGCCTCATGCCCGAGTCCACCAGCATCGAAGACTAAGGATGCCACCTGGCCAAACTCCTAGTCAACGGATCAGTATCCACGCAAGCATCTCCTTGTGTATTGGCTCAACGGCGTGTTAGATTGTGACTTGGCTCTAGTGGAGCTGATTTTGTGTTTCGTGCGAGATTGAAATACCTGATGACGCAGCAGCAGGTCCAGTATTTATGCACTGCGCACCACCATCTCGGCCATGGCAACGATGTGTGCACTCAGCTTTTGCGTTGAAACACTTGCAACGAACAGTCGTGCAATTGCCTTTACACCTACAACTTACTTGGATGAGCTCAGCAGGGGACTGAAGACGAGCAGCTTCCACAAGAGTAAGTTCTTGATGGCTACCCTGTTTCGGTGGCGGAATTTGATGTGGGATGGTAGGTAGAATAGAATCCGTGGAATGAACTCCGTTGCGCTGTGAAGAATGTACTCAATTGGGCTGCGCTGAACGTACACGATTGATGAATGTACCCAATTGCGCTGGGTTGAGCGTATGCGGTTGATGAATATACTCAATTGCGCTGTGCTGAACGTACGCGGTTGCGCTGATTGAATTTAGCTGGATAGATAGAGCCAGCTGAGTGTACGAACATGCCAGTTGTTGTTTGTTGTTTATTCATACTGTATGCACTCTAATTAGAGTATGACAGGACCTAATACCCCCTCTGCCTCCAGGCGAGCCGGCTAGATGGCGGAGCTCCCCCCCCGCTACCCTTCATCCCCGCTACCATATGAAAGTTGAGAGATAGGACAAAAAAACAAAAATGGACTGAAAAGAAGGAGACGACAGGAAAGGAACAGAAAGCAACGGATATAAACTCCACCGCCGCAGCCCCCCGCTCCTGAGTCAGCCTCTGCAACTGCTCCATACCGCCAGTCATTTGGGCGGGAACTTCCCAAGTTCAGTAGGGGCCAGCAAGTCCGTCATGGCTTGGTCGAACTCTTCCAAGGAGCATAGCTCAGAGATCCGCACGTGTCTGCATCTGGCCGCTTTCCAGCTCCTCCCCTTTCCCAACGCCTTCCACAGTTATTTCTGCTGGTCTCTCCCCCGGCTGCATGGCGGATGAGGTGTTCCCGCGTCTGGGCCGCTCTCCTGCCTCTGCAACCCCACCACCAGCATTTGTCATCCTCTCGGTGCCCATACAGTTTTAGGTAGACTCCGTTGGGTGCAAGCCCGGACTTCATTCTGAAGAACCTGGCCATCAGTAACTTCACACTTGTCATCGGAACAGGCCTCTTGGTCTCCTTCTTGCCCATCAGTCTCTACCTGAAGTGTGTACTGCACTTGTCAGCCTCCCACTTGCCTTGGCTGCTGAGCCTCCCTCAGAGATTTGTCTAGCTCTATTCAAGGCCAAGGTGTATGGCCACTGTATCACAGAGTCTCCACTGCCGTCTCGGGCCAGATTCGCCTGAGGGTCCGGCTCATAGTTTCCTTGGATGCCCGATTGTCCTGAAACCAAGTTAATCTCGGTTGCTATCCCATTGGTGACGAGAGCCTGCGCTCCTCGATTGTTCCGCCTTGCAAATCGCTGCCCCAGGCCCATCTCTATGTGTGCCTCTCGTCGAATTGCTGTTCGCGAGTTGCAAACGGCTGCCACCATCTGCACCCCATGCCTTTGTAATGTTCCACTCTACTTGAATGTCACATCATGTACGAGTCCCATCGCCCACAGCTCAGTGTCGAAGTCCTCCGTGCACCCAGTGCCCAGTTAGCTGCAGCCGGAACGCTGTTGATATTCATGTGTGCACACTGCTGAGGCTCCCACTTGACCATTATCTGAGTGGGATCCATCTATCCACCACATCCTGACCACTGCTCCTATATTGGCTTCTGTCTCTCTCGGCCAGCATTGTGCGAGCCTCATGGCGGCGGTGTTGTCATCCAGTATGGTGATCCTGGCAATAGATTCTTCGGCCGGAGTACTCTGTCATCAGTGCACAACACGGGATTGTGGGCAGTGCACTCAGGATGGAAGTGCCATATCAATTGAAGAGGAGTTGTAGGTCGTCTTGCCTGCGTACTTCTTTCGGATGCCACCAGAGTTCACTCCGATATACTGCGACCACTTGGACGCATGCCACTTGGACTGCGCTTATGCTCTCAGGAACAAAGCCATATATCTTTGTAAGTGTTCAGAGTCTCGCTTCTCCTGCCCTGGCTGTCTTCATGCATCTGTTGTGCTGCTCCTTGAATGCTTGATTTGCGTCCATTAGTGTTTGCAACGGGTCCGGGTCTCCCGCCAGCTGTCCGGGTTCAGACCGCAAACAGGGTTTGGGTCTGTTCCAGCACAGTCCAAAACCCCGACCCGCTGCGTCTTGGGGCGCTATACCCGGACCCGTAACCATCACCCCAACGCTTTTGCAGGGTTTGGCTAGACCCATCAGTTCCAATCTCCGGTTTTGTGTGTTGGGTTTTTCTATTTATGGTCGCATTTACATCTGGTACTGCAAATCGCAAAATATTGACTTTTGTACACCATTGTACTTTTCAGATAAATTGGCCGCCGTTATAACTAAAAACAACAGAGACATACTCCTTGGCCCATTCTGAATATGATAGTTACTGGCGCATTATGAATGATTCTGGATCTTGCTTCTTGGGCAATCTATGAGGTGATTGGATGCAAATTATCATAAATGAGGTATTGGCCGTAATTGAAAGCTAAAGAGGAAGTGAGACGCTACCTGCCCCAGTCTCAAAATGAGCGTCAACGGAGCGTCACCAATGTATAGGTGAGTAGTTCAAGTAATGGAAAAGTGATTTGTTCATTGTTATCCATGAGCGAAGTATTGGCCGCCATTAAAGGACAAAGAGAGACCCACATGCCGCCTGCCCAATCTCGAAAATGAGTGTCCACAGTGTGTCACCGATTTTTGCCCTAGTCAGTCAGGTAATTGAATAGCGATTTGTTCTTTATTATATATACCCGAAGTATTGGCCGCCTTTAAAGCTCAAAGGGACAGTGACACAATCCCTGCCTGATCTTGAAACAGCATGTCAATGGAGTGTCAAAGATTTTTTACCATGGATAATGGATAATCAAAGCGTGAGACGGCTGCTAATGATTCTACATGGTGTTTCGACTTGTTGTATTGACTAACATGATCAGGATCACTTTATTGCAGACTGTAAAAGGAATTAGGTTGTGATTGTCCAAGAGTCTGTCGCGGGACCACCTCTTGCTTGTCAGCCTATAAATGATGCTAAAACATTGTGTATAGATGTCTGCAATCATGTACGACCAAGAGTAGCCAAGATTCAAAACACAATATAATTGTCATTCTAGGGATGCCCATTGTGAAGATGCGGCATAGAGAGTGAAGCATTCTCTGTTGCCTAAAAAGGCAGCCAATACAATGGTTATACATAACAACAACTAATTCACATTTTAATAACCTAACTTACACAACAAAACATTACTGACGCTCTGCGGATGCTCATTTTGCAACAGGCATATCCACATTGTGCAACCATTGAATTTCGAATTGAACATCACCGACTGAATTTTGCAAGTCATCATACACTCATGTGTGGTTTCCTTTATCACTATATTGTTCTTTAATTGTACATATGATTATTGATATAACAATATACTTTACAGTATCTGCTAATTGTAGATAATAAAAATAGTCAAAAATCTTGTTCCATTCAATTAATGTTCTGCTTCAGTTTCATATTCCCTCGAAAGGCCACATTTGACTTCAAGACCAATGTGAGCATTATTTCCACACAGTAGATAGTATACTCAGCAAATCTAGATTAGATTGTGTATGATGCTTGCTGTTCTTTGCATTTCCATTAGGATTGAAAAATTCGGTGTCTGGAAGCGGAAAATATATATAAACACACCTGGGTTGCATACCTTCTACTTCACAAATTTCATCTCCGACAGTGTCACCTTGTGGAGAAATTCGTGGTAACAACGGTTCCACACTGGTAGTTCGGTTCTGGGCCGAAGATGGAACCGAACGGCAATCTTAACAACTGGAGTTTCCCCATCGCAAGACACAACCGTACCGAAGTCTGGCGTGTTTGGCCAATTCCACATTTCCCCATCCTCAGAACTGTAGCTCAAATTCAGGAGTTGAGTTGTAATCAAATCACAATATCATATATATATAAAATGTGCAGTGTTGGATACTCTATTACCTCCTGTTCACCAATTTGCGATCCGATTACTATGCGTTCAGGCAGATTGCAAAACGCTTGAATTTTGGTGTGATTTTAGAGCAACTACACATATAGTTATTCAATCGCAAATTGAACAGGCAGGGGTTAATAAGAAGCTAACACTGCACGTTTTACATATATATAATATTGTGATATAAACACAACTCTACAGCTTGATTGGAGACAAAGTTCTGAGGTCGCAAAAATTAACCTCTGCGGTATGATTGACCGGAACCAAAGAACCGCGGGTTTATGTCCAGTCCGGGTAACAACCCCACCAACAATCATAGGGTTATGTTTTTGGCTAGGTCTGGACTGAATCTGAACCACTGTTGTGGTCAAGACCCAGACCGTGGGCGGGTTACCCAGACACAATCCCAACACTAGGTCCATGTGCTTTTCCGGGCCGTGGTGGAGTTCCCACGGATGCCCCACGAGATCTGGTTGAGGTGTGTCGGGTCCATTGTGCCTCCAGCGTGACTGCCAATTCTTTCCTATGCCATTTTGGCATTGAAGGCAGGCGGCAATATGATTATTATAAACCATTACCTGGTTCGTGTCTATCGCAGCCTTGACCATATGAAGCCCAGAATACTGAAATCCTTGTTTCGTCTCTGCTCCGAGCTGAGTGAGAGGTTTGTTAATCGGTTGCAGCGAAACCTTGAAACCAGCGTGCGACAGCGCTACTTTGAACATTTTGGCCTTTTTCAACGAAAGGTGGGTGTCCGACTGTTCTAGCTGTACGCTGCCTCCTTTCATCGCTATCCTAGCAGACATGTTGAGAACCTACAAGTAATTAGTGGCTACTTGAGAACAGAAGCTTCTTCAATGACCTCAACTACATCCGACTTTGAAGCCTCCTCTACAGTCATTACAGCATGTTGTGTCCACTGCCGGGGACCTCTAGCCTGAAATTTGTGCCGCAGAATCCAACTCCTAACGACATCATAATGTTCCAGATCTTGGACTGTGTCAAGGAAAAGATTCATTAACCATGGAGGTTTGCCATTGCGGGCAGCGATTAATTGACCACAGAAGTCTGTGTGTACACCTGCTGTCCAGTAAACTATTCGTTGACCACCTTCCATATCGAGATGGGGCCACTTGCATCGGATTCCCAGCTGCTGCCTATTATTTCTCCTTCTGGTTCTACCTACTATGGTTAAAGAGTCATCTTGGGTCATATTTGACGTTGCTGGAATTGCAGTGTCGCAGTGAACTCACTGGTGTCTGCGTCACAACTGTATCTCAGCCAGGGGTGGATGCGCAGAAGTGCCGGTGATTTGGCTTGATTGTGATTGAATCACCCAGGGCTAAGGTGATTGTGCAGCCAAGACTTGCTGGAGTGGAAAAGGTGAGGGAGATGATAACGAAAAGTGGATATAGTAAGCTACAACTTACAAGGGCGTGAACCACATTCAACCTGCATGTGCTACTAAAGAAATATCCTGCTGCGTAATGCTGCAAGTTGCAGGAGATTCTAACTCTCCCACGACTTGGAGTAGGTCGGTCCAATGTTGTCTGTTGGTCTGTTTGCTTGCATTCTTTGAAGTGGACGATAGCCGACATCACATCTGTGATAGATATACAAATTCATCCATGTGATGGAAAGGGTGTTTGGTGATGTTGATTTTACCACATCGCTGGGATCTTGTATGAAATTCATGTTAACCATCAATTCATGAGATAGTGTCAGAGTTGCTGTTCCAAATGGAATGATGCTCAAACCGCAGATTTTGCTTGTTTCTAGTTGATCAAACATATGAACATTGTCCTAAAAGACTCAGCTTGCTTCCCTGTGGTCAATATTTTGCAACATCCAATAGCTCCACCACCAACATGGTCAACACTAGATTCCATGGTCAATGCTGCGAAGATGAACACTTCCCAACTTCTGGCAGGCCAATGCGGAACGTTGAGAATGCAGTGCACAACTCCGCGTCATCAAGGGTATAAACACAAGAGTGGCTGGAAAGCCGGAACGGTCCGAGTATTGGGAGCACTGCCTAGCGTACGATCTAACATGAAGCTTTCGGAGGAGAAATGACAGGAAGGGCACATTGTATGTAATGCAGATACAGAGAAATGGGTCGATGATTATGTGGAAAGAGAAACCGCTGCAGCAAGAATGTGAGTTCATGACACAGAAGCAGTTATTCGGCAAGAACTGACAGATATTAAAACTGCTAAAAACACGGGGACAACAGCCAGAAAGCCCCAGACAACATTTGGAGAAGAGATGAATGCTATCGGTGTGTAAAGGCATACGCCCGTGTGTATGGCCTCGTAGGAAAGTATATCAGTAGATACGGTTGCACACGTGGATGTCAATATTGTAGAGTAGTATAAGGGTAAGTTAAGGTAAGTAAGATTATCGCTAGAGATCTAAGGCTCGTGGCGAGCCGACTATATAAAGCGGGTATTACCCGGCCCTGGACACGTCACGTGCAGCCGTGCCGTTACATTATCCCCCTCTTTAGGTGCAGACCCCCTGGGCTGCATAAATCCGTACAAGAGTAGAAAAGGAAAGGAAACAATCAAACAACCGTTCAACGTACGCAAACGTACGAACCCATAAGTCCCACAGCCGATCAGTACCATATGGTAGCCATTCGGCGGATCCGGCGCACGGGGAAACTCCACCTCCACTTGACTTATCTCCGGAGGTGGTAAAAACCCGTGCCGACGCCATTTGTACTGGGCCGAGATCCAAAGAAGTAAAGAAGTAAAGAGAAGAGAAAGAAGGAACATCCAAAGTGACACCGTCCTCCATATCTCCACTTCCGGAATGTCCGGCATCCGACCATTCAATCTCGCACTCGTAACTTGTACCAAGTGTAGGTCATTGTCGGAATTAGACACAGTAATCTCGGTGAAATCCCCAATCATAGTATGAGCCTCGTCTTGACTCGGCGGCATCGATGGTGGCTTCCGCTCGCTGCTCATCATCGCCATCGGCATCGCCATCGCATCGGTATATCTAACTTGTAAGCATTCCAGTAACTGGTCATACTCACCATATATTCAAGTGCGCTAGCACTCGAGCTCTCCCAATTCCTCGTGAACAACTCTGCAGGCCCTGCCCATCAGTGATCATTGTTGCCGCTTTGGACGCTGCTTCGGTAGTCATTCGCGCTCAGTCAGCACGGATGAAGCGTGTTTGACTTCTGGGCGTGGATTGTAGCTTCTGCTCTCGGTATCATAGCCGTCGGTGATGGTCAATCATATATGACCTCGTATCTATCTCGTAAGTTTCTCATAAAATGGTCATTCATACCATATATATATTCAGGCGCGTTTGCGCCCGAGCCCTCGTGCATAGCTTGGTCGGCCAGTCTTGATGTATCTGAGATCATCCCTTGCAACCGGTGGCTCTCACACGGTGCCCGTCAGTTGTTATATTCATCCTCCTTCAGCATCGGCCAAGCAGGCTTATAGGCCTCCAGTATGGTCGTTCGGCATTCATTTCGGTAAGCCGTTTGGTAAACATTCCAGTCGGTGCCTTCGGTAGAGGGCTCCCGATGATCCTCTTATCCAATCCCAATATTGAGTCATTCGGCCATGATCTTGGTCGGTATGCTCAGTCATCATCTCTCGGTAGTTGTCTCAACTGTCTCACGATGCCATTCGGTGACTGTCTTTCGCGATGCCGTTCGGTGACTGTCTCTCGCGATGCCGTTCGGTAGAATATTTGGTACGTTCGGAACTGCTTCGGTTGACATAATTGCACTCGTTCGGCATAGATCAAGCGAACTTGATCTTCTCATCATCTCTCCGGTGCTCATGCAGTCGCACTAATCATCCTCCTAGTCGGTGCACTTGTAGGTACAGTTGACATCCGCCCTGTGCTCGGTGCACTTATCTCCAATTGCTGGTTGCGCTCGCCGGTATTCCTCCGGGTATGCTGTCCACTCTTTCTCCAGGTGTGCTTGCTGTCACTTGTCTGGGTATCCACATCGTCGTTTTCTGAGTTCACTTGTCGTTTCATCTCCAGGTGCACTGTTGACTCTTCTCCACGTACACTTGTTGGCTCTGCTAGTGATCTCTTCCAAGGTACGCTCATTGACTAATCTCCAGCTGCGATTCTCTGCCGGTAAGTGCGCTCCAAGGTGCTTCCTCCCAGCACTTCCGGTACGGTGATTGCTTGCAGTAGTGGTTGATTTTGATTCCGGTACGGTCATCCCCCTTTTGTATGTCGTAGCTCCGCCGACGACTAATCAATTACGGCTTCTTCGGGTGCCATATCGATTGGTTAGGCTTGATTCTGAAGTTGATTTCCAGTCGCAGCTGCGTATCTCGGGACTGTCGAGACTGAGTCGGGATCGCCGAGACTGCGTCGGGATCTCATTCGGGATTGTGACTTGCGCATGCGGCTTCTTGATTCATCTGTAGGTGCGTTTGCCATCACTTTCCTTCGTGCACTTTTCGCAGTTGCTAGCCTTCTCTATTGGTGAATGCATTTCACGGTGCTTCGTTCCTGCATTTCCGGTACGGTAATTGTTCGCGTTAAGGGTTGTTGCGAATCCGGCACTGTCATCCCCCTCTTTAAAGATCGTTGCTCCGCCAAAGACTAATCTCGTACGGCTTCATGATGTGCGGTATTGGCATTGTAGCTGTGTGACTCAGGATCACCGAGGTTGAGTCGGGATCGTATTCGGCATTGTAATTCGGGTATGTAGCTGTTTAATTCGATATCTCTGAATAGTGCTCGGTATCGTACTCGGTGGAGCCATGCCGCCGGTACATCGTATACATGCATATCTGCGTTCCATGGAAACTTCGTAGTTCGAAATCAAAGTCGTGATCTCGAGAATGGTATAACTTCGCATAACCACAATATCTTCATAAAAGGGAAGGGGATTGTCATCCCTCTCCCACGATTCATCTCCTGAGATCCATCTCCTGTCATCCACCTCGGTCATCCATCCATATCCGGTCATCCATCCATATCCGGTCATCCATCCATATCCAGTCGCGATCCATTGCCGGTCACGATCCATCTCCGGACGGGATCCATCTCCTGTCATCCATCCCCGGTCACCATCTGCGGTCGTCCCTCTCCGGTTGCGATCCATCTAGTCGTGATCCCTCTGGCTTCAGCCAGTCGTTTCCACCCTGTGCATAATTGCGCTCGTATGGACCGCATTCGGTGACTGCTCCTGTAGCTCTGTAAGCCCTCTAAAGGTCATCTTTACTAACCTCCATAATGTCCGTCTTCCATTGACTCTTCATCGCAGTCCCATAATCCATCCGGTGAAATATTGTCCATCATACGAAAATACCCACTCATCGATCCGTCCATATGGCATCGGATCTTTAAGTCCAAATCCAAATCCATGATCCGGCCTCGTGAACACGTGATCTTAATCCACGCAATTGCGTGAATATCGCTCCACCCAACTCCGAGAAGTTGTAAATCCGCCCATATAGCAAATTGTAGCCGGGCTCCAAATTAATTGCAATTGACCGATGCGGCGGGAGTGTCTCCGCCTTGGCTTTGCTGAACCTCCACGAAATCTCCGTAAATCGCTGGATAAGTCCTCCATCGTCTGTAGACACCATCTGTCGTGGTGCCGGCTCCATCTGCAAACGTTAGTTCTCGATTCATAATAGATATGGAGCGGTAGAGGAATATCCAGGAGCCCGGATTTAAAACGGTTCGCCCATGGAAGAGCCAAGCCCCGCCGTCCAGTACTCCCTTCGTGTCTCGGCGTGCCGACAACGTTTACACGAGTATACCCTTAGGAACCTTTTTCTGGCCGTTGCCGCCGCTGCTCCCTGCTCGCCCGTCTAGTGCCTGGTGCCTATCTCACCACTTGAGATGCTTTCCACGGTCACTCCCTGCAGCCCTATACGAACTCCCACTCTTAGGAAGAACGTCCAAACGACCTCCTCACTGGCCAGTTGATCGTCAAAGGTAGTGGCTCCAAGTATTAGAATATCTGGAACACCGCCGCCTCCTTCGGAACACGCCTCCTCCCTAGCCGTGATCCTGGTACATTCCCGGGGTATACCTGATGGCCTGCCCGGTCCACTGCCACCTCTTCCGCTCACCCTGGGGTTGCAGAGCCAAAAGTCGAATGCTTTGCAAGTCGACGCTAGGATTCCTGGCCTGGTACCAAGGCAACTCCTATCACTCTCCAGCTCACACAGTGTATCCACCAGGGCTGCCACCATGTGTACGAATAAGCTCATGAGGCGAATCACGTACTTGTCACGCCCAATTGGGACTGACAACCCAATCACGTTCATTCCCACGTGGGGATACGACACATCAATTGAATCTCCACGGCTTAAATACATGCTGAATCCGCTGGTCTCCTGAGAGTGCCCAGACGGCCCATACTCCGGTAGCCCCGTGGAACCTTAGAATCCCGGCTACAAATAAAAATCATCTCCATTGTATTCCTAAAAACCCTCTTCGTATGCCATCGTATGGGGCACATCCGTATTCGCTCGTTGGCGATTAGCTTCCGTTGACTTGTTTGACGAAATAGAATAGAGTTGGCGCAGATGGCTCTCTCTCCTCACAACGATCCGATTCGGTCGTCCAATCAGGTGCCAAAGGTGATAATTGACAATAGTAGTAGCGAATCGTACCTGCTAGCCACTTTAGAACCTTCGGGGGTTATTATTCTTCCCTTACGGAGCTGCCACACGATCTGTGATCGCTGCTCCACTATCTTGAACTCTGCCAGTCGATAGACCATGACACCGGTAATCATATCGGTAATCATTATCTGTAACGTAGATAACTCCGTTGAGTCTTGCGGAAGGTAATTGCGATTGGAACTGCCATCGGCGATGTGGATCGACGTGAATCGCGCGTAATTCGTAAACCGCTTCTGGAGAATGGCCAGCTTTGGCATTGCCGGTGACGCAACTCTTATGGACGTATGGGCTCTGGCATCGTCCCTGTAATCGTCAATTGACTCAATTGGAAGGTAACTTATCGAATATCATTGATGCCGCGATTGGTAGCCTTCGCGTTCTGGTATGATGCATTCGTTGCAATTGACATTTGACCGACTTGGTCGCTGACGCGTCTCGTGGCCGGTTGGCCTCTGGTATCAACTCGGATTGTCTGTACTACTGTTAACCTCGATTGGGTGGACAATTCATGCCTCTTTTGTATCTGCAATTCGTAGATCTCAAGTCCGTATGATTTCTCATTCGTAGGTGTCGCGACGCGTCTCTGGCCAATTGGCCTCTGGAATCCGCACAAGATCGTCTCTGTTACCGTTAACCTCAATTCAATCGACATATCTAGACACTTCGCTGATGCAATCAGTGCTCTCAAATTTGTATGATATCTCGCGCGTAGATTGCGTGTCATGACGCGTCGGAAAGGGCTAATTCATGAAATCCAGTATGCGAAACGTATCTGAAATTAAAGAGCGATAATAGTGTAAAGGCATACGCCCGTGTATGGCCTCGTAGGAAAGTATATCAGTAGATACGGTTGCACACGTGGATGTCAATATTGTAGAGTAGTATAAGGGTAAGTTAAGGTAAGTAAGATTATCGCTAGAGATCTAAGGCTCGTGGCGAGCCGACTATATAAAGTGGGTATTACCCGGCCCTGGACACGTCACGTGCAGACGTGCCGTTACACGGTGACAGCATGAGTGATCCTACAAGTTCCGATAGTTAGCAAAATGTGGGAAGACAAGGAAGAATCAAATGGAGATTCAGAGAAATGGATCGAGGATTATGGAGAGAGAGATACCCCTGTGGCAGGAACAAATGTTCAAGAGACAGAGAGAGAGATTTGGGAAGACCTGACTGATATGATGACTGCTGAACATGTAGGCACAACAGCCAGAAAGAACAGCACAAGATTTAAGGCAATAATGAATAGTATCGGCAACAGTATGAGCGGTTTGAAAAGTTCTGATAATGAGCAATATAGGGAAGACAAGGAAGATGATAATAAAGATCCAGAGCGCGGCAAGCCAAATGATCATGATACACCTGGTTTGGAGATATGTTCAATCTCCAAAATAGGACTCCACCACACGGTGAGTTGAATGTAGAAGCAGAAGCAGTTTGCAGAATTTACCTATGCAGGATGGGGGAAAGTTGCCAACAACTTCTGGGAAACAAATATCATCTATAGCACTGCCGAATTGAAGGTTCCTGTGGTTCTCAAGCCATACATAGCCAGGGCTGCAACCACACCATCTCCGACAACAATTGAAGAGAATATGCATGCTTTTGATCTCGTGAGCAGACAATAACAAATGCCGGCAGTGACTTCTAGACCGCAAGGTTGTCAAATGTTGCTGGGTTTTGAGAAACTGCAGCCACACTAATTCATTTTGGTTCATTCACCCAAACAGGCGGCCAATGTGCTTTAGATTCATCATGCCAATCCTTATAAACAGGTACACTTTTATCCTAGACTGAAGTATCACTGGTTAATTACCAGATACATATCGGATACTGAGAAAGGTATAGTCATGGCTCCCGCGTCACTGGTGGTATTCCTTTGCAGGTAGTCAATATTGATGACTTATATCATCTAAAAGCAATTGTGTTCCTACTTAGCAATGTGTCAGCATTGTCTCAGTTTCAGTGACCACATTGTGATGAATGATATTTCGTCAGTGTGTGTGCAAGGGTTTTATGGGCCATGAAACAGTACTGCACTCCAAATCGGGTTGATTGACAGCCAGAATACTTAATATTGACATTTGTGGTATAGTTACAGTTGATAGCAACATCAAATATAGAGATGAAATATAGCAACCCAATACAGTTGAGTGATGTGATTTGAGTAATACAACAGGTGGTCAGCGCACATTCTGAACGTAGATGAATGCCAGCCGTCATACATTATTTGTCCATGCAGTCAACAGCAGAACTGTTCACTGAGACCTGCTGCACATGGTCGACATGTTGATCATTGCATATGCTACATCATGGAAATACAGAACAAAGAGCTGAAAACAGAAGAATCAGGAGGTAGGGCTCAATATGAATACAATCACAAGATGGATAAGTCTCCCTTAATATACTGGCTGAAAGCACTGAACCGTGGCATAGCAAGCTGGTTTAACGGACTGATGCTGTGGATAGTGGTGGCTTAGACACTCAGACACCTTAATTCTTTTGGATATAAACGATTATACCCAGATTTGTTATTTGGCTGAACTTCATGATAGTATGAATTTTGAGCAAAATCATTGCGCACCCAATTATGGTTAGTATGTCTCTAAGGTTCGCGTGAACAGAGCGGCAACAATTTTTGTTTGATATATTCTGCAATCAACCGGTTGCCCAGTTACTTCAATCCAAAGAGGAGTGCCTGGCAGGGTGTATATATAGCCAGAGAACCACCATGGTCATTGCGCCATCCTAGAATAGAATGTATACAGAGTGTCACTAGTTTCTAGTCATGCATCTTGGATACTTACCGAGCTGTACAACAGCATTGAAGTATTAAAACAGTATTAGCCACCTTGATGGGTACAAAGGAGAGTGATAATATCGATAGCGCTTCCTACAATAGATCGTCAACGCAGTATGATTGATTTTTGGTGTAAAGTTTTGGATTGTCCAAATGCTGTCCAAGGGCGTACACCAAAAGCATAATATTGGCTTCCTTTATTTGCAAACATGATGCTGGAGTAATCGCTACAACCTGCTAATAATGAGCGTCAATGGATATTCAATGATTTTTGGACTTGTATTTTGGATAATCAGGAAGGAATGCAACAGAGATCACCCATAATCGGACTAACAGCTGCCTTTATTGTCATCACTGATAGTGATGATATCGCAATGACCTCATGATTGTATGTCCTTGTATTAATCTTCACCAACATGCCTATGATGTCTCCCACATATGACTTTTTTCTTCCTTGTACCTCTCAAGTAAGTATTTAAGACCCAGTATTGTGGCTAACTATATCATATGCTTTGACAGTTCCTGACATCGACTAACCCAGAGTTGAATTTACTACCGCCATATCAGATACAAAATCTCTAATCACCTCATTGTGACAGGTTGTAATATACTCACAGAATGCACTTGTCTTGATTCTTGTTTCATGTGACATTTCTTTGCAAATTATATTTGATACTTGGTCAGCTTCAATGACCTGAGGCACTTAACAACTAATTGGTTGGAAAAATTCTAGACATGCACCTGTGAAACGATAATATTTACATTGGGGAAGCGAGGAGACTGGTAGCCCTGGCATGGTCCGAATCTTGCGCTGTCAATATCTTTACCATCCATCTGAATACGGGACCAGCTTACATCGTAAACTCTTGCCGGCAACAGTACCCATCGCAAAGTTATCCAAAATAACTGTGGCAGTGGTAACCGAATTGACTAGATCAATGGTCGTTGGAACAGCTTTGCTCAGACTGCATCAGCAATATGTATTCCAGTTACTGGATGCCTCCAATAGTGTCTGAGAGGATGTGGAGGGTACAGTTAGATGCCTCAATGTCAGGAGAGTAGCTGACCATAGGAGGGCATTCCGGCCGGCTTCCAGAGTGACTGGGAGCACCTACGCTAACCATGAGAGGGGCGACTACAACCCTGCCTCAGCAATAATATAAAATGGTTCCGAAGTCATTACTCAATGACTCAGCTGTTCTGAACAGCCACCACAATCCTTCGAAAAGCTCCCAGACACTCCCGAACAGACTGAATCTAAAACCATGAGCTTCTGAGGAACTCTGAGAGTGCGTCAGGTGCTCCTCAACTCTTCTGAAGTAGCGGAACTGAATACAAGAGTATTCTAAAGAGTATGAAGTCTTCTTCAGAATGCTATAAAATCATGGCTTTAAGTTGGTATAATTTTGGCGGTGCTGGGACTTCTACATTCATGTCCAAGACGATTCCGGTGAACCTGGAGCCAGACTCTCCGTGAGTGATAACTATATAATGTTTATATCGAATAGTAAAATTCAATAAACTCTGTCATAGCTATACACCAGAATCAGGCATTCTAATGTAAATAAATATACAGTCCAGTAGGTATCTAAATCAACACGATTATTTACAAGCGATACACTACCCATGCCACCCAATGCAGCATTCTCCTGCACCAAATGCGCCGGCCCAACTATTGCTCAAGCAGGTATAATATGCTTCTTATTTGTTTGTTTGACAATCCAGATGAACCCGTCACTACAATCAGCCCAACATTGAAGATCTGTATACTTGGTTGGAATCACCATAGCGTATTCTTGAGCTGGAGCACGTAATATGCATTGCTGAGTGATATTGCACCTTTTACAAAAGGTCGATATTGTTTTCCCCGCTGGCAGGAACTTCTGAAATTGGAGGATCTGATTTGGTGGAGCCCAGCTGAAGAATAATACAGGAAAACAAGGAATTGGACCTTGGAAGAAGTTATGGAGGTTATTCTCTTCACTTTGCGTATACTGGACCCAGATGTCATGAGCTTCAGGCATGATCCATTGGTTTGCATTGGTATATTATATGTTGCAATCAAGTCCCAGATGCTCAACAGAAGTCGTGTTGTGAAATGGTTGACGGTAATACACAAGCCCATTCTGAAGTTTAATCAATATACTGTCAATGAGTACATTCGAATCACATCCGAGCACGAATCCACTAACTTTGTGTCTGCAGTCGTCATCAATTTGCGCGCGGAATAGTTGTTCAAAGTTGCGTATTCTGAAATCTTCTGATGTATTTCTTAGTGAGGTTAGTTTGATACTTCTGCGCACTCCACAGACATGCGTTTCTCCTGAATGATATAAATGCTGTGATACAGAGCAGGTAATGGGCTCGTCCTGGATTGTTTGGAGACCCAACAGATGGGCACTGCATGTACTTCGGCGTTTATAGGTTGCTGACAGTGGGTCGAAAACTTTTGCAGAGTCAATATCGTAATAGCCTTGTAGTGCAAGATATGACAGTGTCTCCTCCATATAGTCAAGACCGGTACACCGGTCATTGTTCTTGAGCATTTGTTGAACGTAACTGACTTTGGTTGTAGATCAATATACCTCTTTCATATTGGCGATATGTAGCCGTGCACAAATATCAGTGGTGAAATTGTCACCGGAACCCAGGTGGCTAATTGACCCTGATATCTGGCTCACAAGATGAATCTTTGGCTATCCAAAATGAATCACGCACTGTTCAATGTGTTTCCGGAGCGCCTGAATGCCAATTGGCTCCCACCTGGCTTCAAACTTGATCAAACGGATGGAGATTTCTGTCTTGAATGTCTTCTGTTCATTCGCGGTGATGCCATAAATCTCTCTCGCCTGCTGGTTTGTGACACACTCCGTATCAGCCAAGGTCCAGGTCGTGGCTTCTGTCTCAGTATCAGATTCATGGAGTCAAAAATGCAGTCGCTTGTTGGCGGTCATGTTTCCCACCCCATAAGCCTGGTCTGCGGTGGCAGGTTTCTTTTGGGCAAGGTCCTTGGCCAATTTGCTTCTGGGACCGGTTGCCTTGGTCCCAACATCCTGTAATAGTTGTCGCCCCTGACGATCAAATAATTTATCAAAAAATTTGCATTTCGCAGGTGTCACTTGATGGATTTTGGACTCCAATTGCTCAATTGCCTTCTGAGGATTATCATCTGACCAAGTGGTTGCCAGTTGTCGGGCTCTGTTCAGTTGCACCTGAAATTGCCTATGTTTTGTTGTGGAAACCTTTTCAGCCCCATACATAAGAGCCTCCATTGCCATATGAATCATATGAATCTTTTGTTCGCGTAACTGTTGGGATTCCGTTGCCAAAATGTCATCCACTTTGGCCTTCGCACATTTCAACATTTTCTGTTCTCAAGAAATACCCTTCTTGTGGTAAAATCGCGTCAGAGATTTGTCTGGTGCTTTGAGGGATAGATCCGAGTGATTTCGTTGACTAACAAGCAGAGAGAATTCACAAAATGCCAACAAGGCTCCCATTATAATTTCATTTGTGGCGTTTTCCGCCACAGTTTTCCCGTCCTCTTTGGAGCAGGCAAGAAGCATGCAGAAAGTTGTGTCCAGACCGAAATGGATACCATGGATTCCATTGTTCGGAGTACTTTTGATGTTTGTTGTACAATCCAGTTGCTTTGCAATACGATTTTCCCCCTGCAGTTTCCACTCCAACAACCTCCCCATGAGCCTTTGTCTTGGTTGGATCTGGGGCACAGGTGAGATCAGGCTACTAAGGGTCGATAGGTTCTTGGTTGGGAGTATCTTCCGGTGTTTGTGCACCCAGTTTAGTGTCTAAGATTATAACATTAATTCACAGCTTGTCGATGGCGTTGATGTGCATCTACTGTAGTTGAACCATGATGGCTCAGGGTGATTCCAGCGAGCAGGTGGTAGAATCCCGTTGGGTAATAGCACTTCATTCATCGATATAGGATAATATTGTTGATATTGAGCTTCCAGTCGGTTCTTCATGCATAATCTCTTGTTGCAGATAAAGCATTGAACATGATTCTGGTGAGTGTTTCCTAAATTTGAGAAATGCTCCGTGTTCTGACGTATCTGGATGATGCTTTAGAGAGTATGGTTCGTTGGTGGAATTGAGCTTCAGGGATATTTGTTTGAAAGCGAGCTAATTCAGGTTAGCATATAACTTTCAAAGCCGGATCACACCACACCAAATGTTGAGTATGGGTAAAACATAGTGACCTCACAATCAGTTGTGTTCACAAACTAGGATAGTATCTACTGAAAGTCGTTAGCAGAGCAAGTTTCCTTTGTTATCACTGCGATCAACTTCGAATACTCTCGATCAGGTGCTACTACGATCGGCCTAATCGTATACCACGTCATTGGGGAATTGTACAGCTTATGTCCACACCCGAGCTTTAAGCGGCGGATAACATCAGATCAATACCATGAATGAAAATGTAAGTTGCCTGACTGGTTGTATGCCCGCTCGATGATCATCGAGAACCGATAGGCCGGTAGGATGTCTTCATCCGTAACGATCCTTGACCGGTGGGTGGATCCTGAGGAGACTATGAACATTGCAAAAGGAGCTCAAAAGAGAGCAATCACGGTTGCTGCTCGACTAACAGGCCTCATATTCCATGAATTGTAGGTCATACACATACATTTTAAGGGTAAGATTCCTAGTAGTGTTAGCAACGGGTCCGGGTAACCCGCCAGCGGTCCGGGTTTTGAACGGCGGTTCGGTTCGGTTCGGTTCCAGAACCGGCCAAAAACTCGACCCGCGTTGTCTTGGCGGGGTTGTTACCCGGACCGTGGTTCCATTTTGCGGTTCCTACTACACTTTGGCACCAATTAAGTATTTGAGTTTTGATCATATCGTGACATGATCAGTATACTGATTGTGCAGTTCTCGCTGCTCTTTCACCTCCAGCTTTCAGAATTACGATCCGACTGATATTCGTTGATTGGCTATGAAATATGTGTTAATTTTGAGCGAAATTCGCGGGTTTTCAAAAGCGACACAACGAATATTGGTCTGATCACAAATCTGAAAGCGGGAGGTGAAAGCGCAGGTAGAACTGCACAATCTACGTATTGATCATGTCATGATACGATTAGAATTCAAATACTTAATTGGAGTGAAAGTGGTGATGTTGAAATGCCGGGTTTTTGGTGTAAAAACCGGCCCAATTGCAATGGTACGGGTTTTCGTGTGGTAAAGCCCGTTGTAACGGTTCGGTTCCGGTTCCAACCCTAACCCGGAACCGTTCTAGCGGTTTGGAACCGTTGCTAACACTAATTCCTAGTCATGCTAACCTTCCAACCGGATATAGTTCTTGTTGGTATCCTGGAGATATTATGTTGAATCCCCTCTATGACCTTTACAGACATGAACCAGACGAACGTGAGCCTCGATCCAACTTCCTAGTATCCGAATATGAGCATATAACCAAGAAAGGCAGGCTGTTTGTGACTTTTATTTCTTTTTCTCAGCCAGGTTTCATGGATCAAAGGTGCATTGAAACACCACAGTTCGTGACGAATAAGATGGATATAAGAGGCCTACATTCTGCCGAATTCCAAAGCTATTTTAAATAGTCTCAACCATACTCCACTCCATTCGAAATCATGAATTGAATTGATAATTGTTTCCACTATGTTTTCTTCACATACGATGTCAACAGACTGATCTCCACCCAAGACAACTAATATCGCTCGACCGGGTGGCCTGATTGGATCACAACAACGCCCAGATGCCAATGTGGGACCATCTGGCAATAATGCTAGAAATGCACCAAGCAGAGACACTCAATTTGGGGAACCGCCAAATGAAATTCATCCTCCACCGTGTAATAGCAATCTGCTATTACGACCACCATTTCCAGGCGCTCCCTTGTTCTATCACCCTGCCCCGTTTAACATGACACGAAGCTTACAACCAAGCTCTGGTGGGGCAACCCATGGATATCAGAGTTGTGGGCCATCATGGCAAGGATACGACATCCCCCAAGGTGGCTATGGGGGACCTCAAATGTACCCCCGCTGCCGCAATTCACCGGACAGGGGCATTTATCTCCAGGTCCACCTCGAGTGCCTCCAGCACCGGCTGGAAACAATCAAGTCACTCGGCCGACATTCTCCTCCTCTACTCCATACACACTAATTCCAGTCGTACCTGGGAAACCCTCCATTAGCCTCCCAATGAATCAATTTCAGCCGGCAGCGGAACCGCGCATTACTGATATGGCAGGGATGGCGGATTTGCGCACATTACTAGAGATGTGTTAGGATGAATTCGATGCAGTTGCTGCGAGGGATGATATGTTGGAGTTGGGCTGGGCTGAAGGCAAGGCCCCAAATAGCTTGATGTAAACGGAATTCTCCTTCGAGCATTTTGCCATATGGATAGTGCAGCCCAACTTTTGTACCTGCAACAAGTTGAAGAAAGTATTGGTGGCTGGGTTTTTCGAGAAGAAGCATCAGGCCATTATCCCGTGACAGAACCATTTGAAACACATGCAAAATTAACTCCTGCTCTGTGAGACGGCGGTTACAGATTTTTTGGTGACTTTCAATACCAAGCTACCTTTGCAAAATTTCAACAATGCCGAATGGATTCGGCGACAATGGGTAGAGATGGTCATAAAGAAATGTGCAACTGAGGTTCAGGAGGAGAGGAAAAAGGGAAGGCGAGGCAATAAGCGACCTGCAACTGATGTGGCAGATCGCGCGGGCCACAAACTGAGAGTAAAAGTCCCAGAGTTGCAAAATACAACTTTCATGGTTGTGATTCATCGTGTGCTGAACTGCAACGATAGCCCAACATCCAGCATGGAATGCCTAGCTCCGTACACAGATGTGAGGCACTGTGAGCAGCTGATTGAATTGTTCGAAAAAACTTGTAGCCCACAAGAACCATACAGGCCGACTGAGTTATACAAAGGCACCTTAACATAGGAAGGATTGGACGAATAGTATATTGGATTAGACGCACTGGGGCAACTGAGAAATGAACATCTATATGATCAGATATCATACAACAGTTCCCTTTCGAATGCCTCCAAGTTGAAACTGGGACACGATGTGAACCTATTTTTGGTAGAAATGAAGGCAGCGACAGGAAATGATATTGCGGACCACGTAATGAGACCAGCGAAGGTAATCCCAGCTATCCATGAACTGGTTAGTTATGCCCACTGCTAATCAGTATACTTAGACTTCGGAGGAATCTAATCAGAATGAACAATTGGTGGATGAGGAGGCAGGTGGGAAAGAAATTGATTGTATTAATGTAAGTTCTGATTGAGTGAAAATAGAATTGATTATATTCCACAGATTATTGGGTCCAAAGCCTTGTCTGTGAAATGCCTAACATCGCGATGAATTTCAGGAGCGCCTGCGTACGAGCCCATCTGGCCAACTTACCTTAGAGAAACTGAAAGAGATCATTGAGGATGAAAAGAAGGTCGGCCAAGGTGCAAAAGATGTTCAGGAGCAAGTTGAAGATGGCAAGGAGGTCCTTGATCCAGATAATACCCGTGCAGTATTGTACACTGTTCCCAATACAATCAACAACGAATTTGAACATGATTCTCTTGATAAGGTGGTTAGGCTGCTGAATATCCATCCCATTCGCCAATCAACAGATGATCGTGTTCCAGGCCAGAAGTATTCAATTCCAGGCCTGCCTGGAACTAAGTTACTGGCGCACCAGGTTTTGGCCATCTGGTTTATCATGATGAGATGGGTGTTGGATGCTGATATGACAGGAGCACTGGTGGCGGATGAAACGAATCTTGGAAAGACTTTCACCTCGGTTGCAGCCCCAATGCTCTGCAAATTGGTGACTGAGACAGTTGTAATCGGGTTGCCACTGTCCATTTTATAGGGGAATACCCTTGAAGAGTGGGTGATTTTGGCTGACAATGACGTTCCCGGCATTGTTGGTGAAGAGCTGGAGTGGTATCCCCTCCAGAGATTGACTTTTGTGCCCAGCCGCCTGTTGGAGATACCGACAACACCGCCTCATGGATATCCAGGACATATATCAGCCCATTAACCAACCGTGGTGGTAACAATGCCCGAGGTTGCAGAGATTTTCAAGACTACCATTGACGAGATGACACATGGAACAGATTTCACACTGGTCAACTTGTTGCACCCTGATTATGCGTATCTCACCTATGAGGATCTGTACACCAGTATTGATGAGCATGAAAACCGAGGGAATATCCACCTTGTGTCGTATGATAAGTTAACATCTAGAGCGACACCATCAAGTAATAGCCGACTCTCACACTGTTCCTGGAGTTTTGAGATTTTTGATGACTGGCATTGATATATGACGAAAAATTGCCTTGGCTAGTGACTCCTGAAAAATGGGAGAAAGGATTGAAACTTCAAGTCAGCGCAACCCAGGCATTCCATTCACTCTATGACTGGTTTTATCAGACTACGTGGCTGTTTTCAGGTGGGCCTGAGGATCCTGCGGGCGACACTGTGAGGGAAATGCACAGCGCCAATGTACTGTATCCCGCATTGAAGAGTTCGATACATGCCATCCAGACAGAAGACGGGGACGATCATCAGAATGCGGCACACTGGACGATCCAAATGGTTAAACTCTGGATGACAAGAAGGTGGCGGGAATTTAAAGTCGCGAATTGCACACTACCGGTTCGGGTTGCGAATGAACATGCACTCCTTGTTGATCTCGTATTACCTGTGGACGAGTAAGCTAAATTCAAGGCCCTTGTGGAATGATACACATCACGGGCTGCTTCCGGAGCGTGTAGCATTCATCGATGGCGCCTGGCATATTTCTCATGGGTATTGGGAGTCACCAAGGATCGGAAAGACGTTGCAGGACAATGGTCCAATGAATGGCCACTCGATAATTGGGTGGATTCTCCGACTTTCCAATAGCTGAGAGCCACATTTCTGCCGCCGCTTGTCAATGAATCTGTGCAGTATCCCGACCCTGACGAACACGGCGCGTCAAATAAGACGATCCTGCAGGAAACCGAAAGTCTGAAAAGCATCTTGCTTCGTGCACCTCCTGCTTCTTAAAAGGCCATGCTATTTTATCCTATGCCAAGCAATGTTTGGTATTTGAAGTGGTCACTCACAAAGTGTTTTGCGGATAATATGGAGATTGTCTACATGTTTGCAGAAATGCGCAACGATGAGCACCCAGAAATGCAGCGCAAATTCCAACATTCACCAAATCCCTCTGTCGTTGTAACTACACCCAAAGTGGGTGGGATAGGCCTCAATCTACCAGCAGCAAACCATGTGGTAATAACTAAGAAATTTTGGGGATTGAATGAACAGAGACAGGCATTTGCACGGGTTGTCCGACTGGGGCAAAACAGAGTTCCACACAGATGGCCACCGAACACTGGACCCAATGGATATGATAATAGTCCGAGTGATCTGCACCAGCTCTCTGAAGTGGCTGAAATGAGAGTCCAGCATGGTCTGATGAACTGACCGAACATCATGAGGACAATGATATACTGAATTCTCAGGTGTCGGCTGGACCATATGAAGCAGCTTATGGAGGATGGAGACTTCGTACCATCAGATGGTGAAGATGAACGAGAATTATCAGCGCAGTAAAATCCAGGTAGGCCACTTTAAAAATTCAACTAACACAATCTCACCAACTGATGCAACACAGGACAATGAAATGGAGAATATAGCACAATTGAGTCCAGGAGGGTTGGTTAGAGTTCAATTCCATTTCGTGTTTGATGATTATAGTGATTAATATAAGATGATGCCAATGGTAACCTGATATCGGGTAAACTGAATCTAGCCTCATTTGGATGATCAAATACGGGATGCAATACAGGTGCGCCAGTTTAATGCTGGATCAAGTGAAATTCCGTCCTGCGGTATATTTCTCTCTGTGAGAATCTGCCTGGCTGCATTCACTGCTCATCTTCATCAGATATTGACCATGGATTTGAGATTCCGAAATCTGCATACAAAATCTGTGTTATCAGGTGCGCCTGAGGTTCCAAGCTTGCTGCCTATTCTTTGTTGGTTGTGTTTTTCAGGCGCACTAGGTACTAGAGTCACAAAAGAATTCCGGATATTCACTGAATCATCAATGTTGAATACTTTACTGTCTATTGCACAAGAGAATCCCTCTGAACTTCTCTACTCTCCTGAGTCAGATCTTGTAAAGTATATTGCAAACCATCCAGCGATAGACAGACTGCGTAATTGATCTCGAGTTGATTTATCGTATCCTGAGACATGCCTTGCGTATTCCTGGCCGACTGGAAGAATTTAGCCAAATATTTTCTCGTTCAGGAATTCAATTCAGGCACACCTTGAATCGACTCTCATGTCCAGGTTGATAGTCTCAGAATTGACACCGTACGCATATTCTACTCACCAGGCAATTTTGTCCCGCAGCCACTCATTATTAATATATAATCCCACTGCAGGTAGGCCTCTGAACCGTGTATACCCACTTCGCATTGCCCTTGAACGATTCATTTTAGTTCATTCCAAACATATTTTCTCTTCCCTGAATTCTTGGAATGTGTTGTTGCCAGCACACGCAGTGTCATCTTTCAGACACAAAACTTTGATGAGCAGGCACGGTTTATCCCGCTCATCGAAAGCTAATGTCTGAATCCATTCTTGATCGGTATGTGATGGCCGCTGTTTGAGTGTCATAACTATCATGCTCAGGGTCAACCTATCCGTTGGAGGAACGTGTCCACCACACGCTTACCGTGGATGCCCAGCCACCTGCGATATGTAACGACACTTCACTGGATTTTGACTGAGAAGTATGTTCAGATCATATATTTTCAAGATCCTAAAAAAGCTTCGGTCATTCAGGCTACATAATTGAACTGCAGCCTCACGGAGTGAACCTCAAAAGAGAGTTTCTGCTCAACGATTCTGCAGATGACCGGCAAATCCCGATCGCCAGTGGACTCGCTCTTCCCTTCGTTCGTGCTTCTTATTCTCTCATATACAAATACCATTCCCACGCTAGAACCGTGACCAAATCTGACCACAATGAAACAGTAAACGACTAGTAAAACAGAGGTGCCGCCTGGCGGGAGTGGAGGCCTCCGCTGTGGCCGCAGCCCCACCTGAACTCTCCCATTCCTGGGCGGAAGCCAATTCACTGGGTTTTAGAGTTGAAAACCATACAGGGCTGCGTTTGGTATATCCAGTAGTCAGTGTGGACGGGTTTTTTGCAGCTGGATGCACTGCTGTGCCTCATCCACTGCAGCTCCGCTCCTATGTATATACCTTCTTTCACTCGCACCTGGCCTCCTTATTTCCCTCCCATTCCTCGGCTTTTGGCCCAAAACCTCGATCTCGGGCTGAGATTCTGGTGGAACACTAGGTCTGGCGCTCGCTCTGACTCTCGACTGTGCTTGTGCTTTGCTTTCGCCCAGGGCCGTGCTCTTGTTCAAACTGAAACTTTTGACTGAAGCTCAAGGTTTCGGCTGCCATCTTCCATGCCTTCAGTCGTCCAAATTGCTTGCCTTAGCCAGCCGATGGCCATTGCTCCTTGCCATTGCTCGCCGATTGTCAGTGTTGCTCGCGCCCACTATCCGTCAGTCAATTCCCGCCCACCAATTCGCTTCCACTAGCCCTCAGTCAAGCTGGACCATCCAGTGGACTCACTCTTCCCTTCGTAGGTGCTTCTTATTTACACATATACCAAACCCATTCCCAGGTTAGGACCTTCACCACATCAGACCAGAGCGAAATAGTAAACGACGCGTGAAACAGAGGTGCCGCCTGGGTGGACTCTTCCAACTGCGGCGGCAGCCCCAAAATGATGTGGAGGGGGTGTTATAGTGAGTGTTATGGTGAGTGTTGGAAACGGCGGGCGATTTGGAAGACTTGCTGAGGGTGGTAGTCGATGTGAGCTTCGTACGCATTTGATGACCATCCGCCAAGTAGTTGAATTTTGTTATAGTCCAGCCCCGCTGGCTTAGGCGAGGTTGCTGATCCCCTTCGGAACTAGTGTCCCGAGTATGCTCCCCCGACTCCCAGCTGTCCCAGCAGTTCCCGCAGGTGCTGGACCAGGTATTCTCGCGTGAATGCTTCGCTTCCTGGGCCATCCAGCGGGGAGCGGGTGATCAGAGGGGGGTGTGCGGTCCAGATTGTATAGAATTTGTCAAGGTGCCCCATGGCCGTGACTGGGCAGGCAGCGTCATTAGATGCCAATAGTGGGCTTCTCACTGCATTGCGGAAGTGGTCCGTGTGGCCATTGATTATGTCATTCACTGTCCATGTCATTTCTCCTGCCCGCAGAAATTCATTGTGTGCAATTCAGCGGACACAGTAGAGGTTCGCATCGTGTGGGGTCCTTTGGATCGAGCAGTGAGAGGATGCTGATGAAGAATGCTTGTGTGATTGCAAGACCCTCCATCTTGTTTGGTTCGCCGTGGAATGGTTGGTTCCACAGATGAATCACTTTATGAGATGGTTGTCAAATACCTCCGTGCCGATGCCATGGTCGATGTGGAGTGACATTTGGCCTGTGAGGTAACTTTTGATGGTCTTCGTGAGCAGGCAGCATTCGCGAAGTGTTGCGGTTCACAGTCCGAGCAGCTGCTGCGATGCGGGGACGGGCGTGAATCCTCGTAAAGCGCAGATTTGGACGAAGTCGTTTCTTGGGGTGGTATATGTCTGTCGGGTCTGGGAGCTGAGTCCCTACATGAGATATCATGCAGTCTGGGGGTGGAGGTTGCAATCTGCGTACCCAGTGTCCAGTCCGTCGCTTCCGATATGTACTCGAAATCTGGGCAGAGGTTCCCCATTTTTTCTGTGTCCCATTGTGTGAGTGCGTCAGCAAGAGAGGTTTCCTTAGTAGTGATCCACAAGCAGTGTAGCTCGATATCGTGGAGTGCTATGTGCATGGCTAGTTGCCGTAGTGGGCTGATTGCCTGGCCTTTGATGCCTCTTTTTGCAAGTGCAGCCACGACTTCCTCGTTGTTGCAGTGCAGTTTGATTCTACAGGCTCTGTACTTGGATGTCCAACTGCGCAGTGCGTGTAGCACTGTGTACATTTCTTTAAAGTTGATATGTTTGGCTGTGCCACTGTGGGACCGTGTTACTGAAGAGCTGGGCCGTTGTGTATATGTTAGAGAGGGTTTCTCCTGTTTTGAGAAAGTATCATCTGATCCCTGTCTGTCTAGATTCGTCTGTCCATAGCCGTAGGATTTTCCGCAGGCGGTGTAGGAGTCGGATTCCATTCCATTGTGGGAGCCCCGTCGGCCACCAGGAGAGGTCCATCTTGATCTCTGACGAGACTCGGATGTGGTGAGTTCACAATGTCGCCGTCAGGGCGTCGCACAGTCGACGAAAGAAGGGGCGGCTGGCTGGCACCACTTTGTAAGCAAATGAGAAGAAGCCCACACTCGTTTACAAGCTTTTGTGAGTTACTGAGTACTGTGCGAGGGACGAGTTGTCCAGTGAGGTTGGTTTCACGTGCTTTTCATGCGGCAGGCGTGCCTCCATTGCTTCTGAGTCGATCTCTAGGCCGAGGAATCTGAGGCAGCGTCCTGCTTCGTACCTTTCTTCCTTGCCTCGTAATCCCAGAACGCTGCAAATCTAAATAAAGTCTCTTTTGAACCTGTTTGGTGCGTCTAAGAATGTGGCGGAGTGCAGGAAGATTGGAAGGAACTCTTCAAGGTAGTGGAGTGTATGCTCGCAACCCTGTTGGGTTTGGAGAATCCATTCGATGGCCGATGGGAAGAGATCAAAAATGGCTCGTGATCTGTGGCACCCGAAAGGGAGGATCTGGTCGCACCATTATGCTCCCATTGAGCCGATTCCTAGTAGCCACCAGTCGGCCGGGTGTACCGGGATCTGGGAAAATGCATCTGCGAGGTCTCGTTTGATTAAATCTGCTCAGCAGCCGCAGGCCTGTACCATGGCTACTGCATCGTCAAATTTTGTGTATTTGTGTGTCCCCCACCCTTGGTGTATATAGTGGTTGACTGAGTGCCCGTTTGGCGATGACAGGTGGTGGATTCTCCTCCAGATGCCATCTTGCTTCAGTGCAAGTCCAAGTGGTGATGCTATGTAATTCACTGCCGGGGTCATCAAGGTGAGGATTTGGCAGGTGGACGCGCGATTTCCAATGTCCTTTGTGATTGAGGTGGGGTCGTTGAAAGCTGATGGCATGTTTCCTTGGAAAATGATTTCCTGTGGGCCTTTATAGAGGATGAACTCTCCACACCGGATTATGTCTATGCGCGTGTTTTGTAAGGCTGGGTTTGGATGTTTCTATAGCCAGTAATCTCATCCTGTTTCGAGTAGAGATCCGGGGTTTCTGACATGTGGCTGGCAGGTGTTTGTGAGTGTGAACGGAACCTTGAGTCGAGGGCTCCGGAGCCACTGGAGTGTCGTCCTTTTTTCCATCAGGGGCCCTGCAGGTCGCTATTGCCGGCGGGATATGAGCTGGCTTAATGGCGTGCCTCGCTTTTGCCTGCAGTCTGTGGCTGGATGAGATCCCTTGCTTATCGCGCAGGCGTGATTATAGCGGCAGGTTGGGTATGTGCAGGTGTCTTTGTGGTAGTTGTTGCAGATCTCGTCGCTGGAGCTGCCGCGGTTGGTTGGGTCGTGTGGGCCCCCAGCTGTCTGTGCTTGTTTCGTTGGGCGGGCAATATTAGGGGGCATAAGTTTGATTTGTTGGGCCATCTCTAGGCCGTAGTCGGAAGTGCTCCAGCCTGATGGCTTGTATACACCACGGCGTATTCTGGTTGGCTGGAATACGATGTGGAATTCTCGTACACTGTTCCATGTGTGGGTACGTAGCTGTTTGAACAGTGTATGTACGTACGTCATGATGGGGAAGGCACGTGGGAGCTCTTGGGGTGGCGGTGCAAATGTCTATATGATTACGCCGTATACTATGAACAGGCGCATCTGGTGGGATATTGATTGATATTCTTCAAGGTCGACATCTTTGCAGCTGGTGCGGAGGTTGAGACTGTTTTCTCCCGGGCCAAACGAGTAGAATTGTGGGCGGTTCTTTTTGTTGCTGAACGACACTTTGAGCTTCAGGAGGTTTGTGGCTTGCAATTTGTTTGTGTATATGGACTGCACGACTGGTGTGTCCAATCCTGGCAAGAACTCTTGGATTGAAAGAAGTATGGGTTCATTACGTGCTAGTTCAGCTATCAAGCCAGTGCCCGTGGCTGGCATGCCCTGCGTACTCGGTGTTGCTCCGGGGCAGAGTGCGCTCTGGGCTTTGAGAGCCACAATGAGGGCTCGGAGTACGAAGTTGATATCGACATCGGAGATGTTTTGAACACTTGTGCCTGACTGTGCACTCGGCGAGGGTGTTCCGTTTTGCAAGAGGTGGATTGTATCCTGGGTGGTAGGCAGGGTTGCCTCTTTGTTGGGCGTGGTTGGCTGGCTGTCTCCTTTTGTCTGTTCGGACGCTCGGGTGGTGTCGTGTTCGTGGGTACGGCTGCAGAGCTGGCGACCGGTGCTGCTGGTGCAACTGCCGAGGCCCGAGGCCTGGCTTCAGTTCCTTGACTGGGTGGAGGTGAAGTTGCAGTTTGATGTCCTTGTTTTGCCTTGTTCGATCGGGGGGGGGAAGTAATGCGATGCGGGAGAAGTGTTTGTATGAGAGAGAGAGGATGAGAAGGTGCTGTGTTTTTGTTTTTGTTTTTTTTTTTGAACCTGGATACGCTGCTTTGCCTCAACCACTGCCGCTCCGCTCCTCCTTATATACCTTCTTTTCATCGCTCCTGGCCTCCTTACTTCCCTCCCATCCGTCTGCTCTTGGCCCAAAACCTTGACTAGAGGCTGTGGCCCAGACTCCAGGTCTGAGCTCAGGGTGTGGCCTGGGCTGAGCTTCTGGCGGACCACTGGCTCTGGCGCTTACTCCAACTCTTAGTTGCGCAAGTGCTTTGCTCTGGCCCGGACCCATGCCCTTGCTCAATTTTACACTTTTAACTCAAGCTCAAGGCTTCGGCCTTTGTCTTCCCTCCCTTCCATTGGCCAAATTGCTTGCCCTAGCCAGCCGATAGCCATTGCCGCTCACCCTTGCCCGCCGATAGCAATTGTTGCTCGACCCCGCCAGTTGTCAGTCAATTCCCGTCCCGCAATTAGTTTCCACTAACCCTCAGTCAAGCTGGAGCATCTTGTAAACCGCACTTCCCCAAATAGGCTTAAATTCACAATGCTTCACTTGCTGCCAAAACTCCATTTTGACTAACTTGTATGTTTGGGCCGCCAGAATCCCGTATCTTAATATAGATTATGAACCGATTTCCATTAAGAGAGCAGGATGAGATGGAATCTCAATGGCAGTCTCGGTTCAACGGCTCAATCGGTGGCCGGGTAAGCTCAAGCCCACTCCATATCTTGAGCTCCTGAAGTTCGTGACAAATCATTAACAGACAATCTCTGATTTCAGCCAACGTCCAATCCCAAAAGTGGATAATGTATTCACACAGTGTAATGAAAGCTCGAGTTAACAATAAGCAGTTTCTGAGAGTACAAGTAATTGTCAAAGTCGGGCGAGCCTACAATCCCAGCCAATGAATTGGATTGAATCCTGCATGCAGATTGAATTCTCGCTGCACCTCAATTTGCAGGGACTGCACGCTCTTATTTGTCCATCCGCTGTGAAATGAAGTCTCATGACGCAATCATCTTGTTCTTACAAGATATTATGCGCAACATTTTCCTGTTAGTGACAATTAATGACCCATTCGCTTGCAATCTTGGCATTGACAACAACTGGAATCAAGTAGATTACCCCTGAATCTTCATCACACCTTTACCATTCTTCTTCTATGTTGATTCTTCCCTTGGTTTACCCAATTCCTCCGTCATCTTTCACACTGAGTGCATACATATTGTGATTCCGCTGAGTCAGGACAGCTGAAAGTGAAGTTCTGCATACGACATGCCGAATCGACCGCTACCTTTTCTGCAGAATCCTAAAACAATAGAATATCATCAAAATAGGGTATCTTTCCAACTGGTATACTGCATTCGGAGATTCATATTTATCCTCCATCCGCAACAAACAAAGTTTGAACCTATGTAACTTCAACTGTTGCAACTCACCAAGCTCCCAACTCTATCCTCTGTCCAAGTTCTGCAAGAATCTTCAACACACCTACAATTCTGTGCCTCACGGTCACCACTCATCTGCTCGAACTAGAGACATCATAAACTACCTTCGGCTGAGTCATCTGCAGGGGCGATAATGATCTACCCATTTGTCAGTTTCCCATGTCCAGTCCTGAGAGTTAAATAGTGATACAACCTTGTTAATGTCTCGAGTTCTTCAGGTGCGTCATGTTCAACACTAGGTATGTTGGCTTAAACCAACCTCCAATTCTTCAATCAATAGTGTACTTGGTTACGAGTGGTAACATGTGAGAATTGGGGAGAAGACGAATCCATCTAATCCGGTGCACCTGACACTTCAAAATCGCAACGAAGAACCATCATCAGCAATTTAAATATAAACTGCCGATATGTCAGCCGGAGAATTTCCAGGCATGCCTCGCATTGCATCCTGCTCGACCCCGTATTACTTTGGTGCTCTGTTTTCCCGTTATTCAATATCACTTCTTACTATATTTACCCTTATACACTTCCCTCTACATTACCAACTTCACTTCATCAAAGAAGGAACCTACGGCCGGCCCGATGAGGAATCACTATTCACAGAAGAATCAAGAAGAACACCTTGGGAGAGCACTTGCACGTGCATTGCAGAAGACAGCCAATCTTCATTGCCAATCCAATGTTTGAACATCGAACTAAGCCTTTAAGTATTATGTTGGAGATAGCGAATGTGTGGGCTATAGTTCTGATAAAGCAGAATGATGACCATAACGATCGGGAGATCAGCAATGATCAATGTGAAGACCTTGAAGAGTCTACCTTGTCATCCAATATCGAAGAAGACAATTTGGACATCGGGCAAGAGGTCCTAAATCTAGACCTGGCACGCAGTGATAAGATAATATGAATTACAAGGGTTTCACTGCCAAAGAAACGGAGCCATGCAGGTACTGTCATTCTCCGCGCTCCACTTCCAAATCTATGACATCCAGCCGTGACGGTAGCACCCCCATTGCTCAAACGCCAATAGTCAGTCATCAATATATCACGCGGTCCTTACAGTATACAGGTCCCCGCGCTTGCGAAGGCCAGAGGAGAACAGAATATTCCTCAACCAAAGGCCATTGGAGATGACAACGTTCCTCAACACCAACTGACTTGATTTGAGGTAGCGAATGATTCCTGGAGACAATTGAATCCACAAAGACTCCCTGGCCAATCATGCCCGATGAGATGTACTCGATGGTTGAGGAAGCTTGGAAACTAGCAATTGAATCCCAAGATTGTCAGCAGGCATTACCAGGTGCTGCTGTCAGTACTCCATCTGTGTATCAATTGCCTGATGGTCCATCTCTTAAAATCGATCCGCAAACCCGCAAGCTGTATAGGTATATTTTGCTTTCTCCTCCTCAAGTGGAGTTGTGATGATACAAAACCTCCAAACATACAGAGTTAAAACTAAAAATTTGTACCATTTGAGGAACGTTAGCAGATGGAGCACGTCGAACTATTGTCTGTAGTTAACTGTTGGATTTAGGTTCCGAGACTGATGTTTGAATACAAATCACTGAGCTCCTGTGTGACGATGCTTACCTGTCGAAGGTCATCGATGATACGGAGTCTTGGTTCACGCGGATGGAGGTGCTTGATTTAATCCACCATCAAGTTTTTTTCAGCGCCGATTGCTTGGGGTGACAACCGACCTGATTGCAGTTTTTTCAACCTCTGGCACTGCAGACATTAGCGCTTCTGGCCACAGCTATTCAATGTGCGCTGTTTCAGTATGCCACTGGAAAGAGGGTTACTGTTATGTTTTCTCAAGATGAATATCAAGGTAAATTTTCCCCTTCCATGATGACAGATTGCATTTCTGCCGAAGCCATTGCACTCATCGAACTCAAATTACACATGGTGGGGCTGCTTCATGCCACCCCCCCACCCCACCCGATGGTGCACGTCCCATATAATAGCCGCTGATCAATTCCCGTCGGTGCTGCTCAATTCCCGGCGGTGCCACTTACTTCCCGTCGGTGCTGCACAATTCTCGTCGGTGCTGCTCAATACCCGTCGGTGCTGCTCAATTCCCTTCGCTGCTGCTCAATTCCTGTTGGTGCTACTCAATTCCCGTTGGTGCTGCTCATTTCCTGTTGGTGCTGCTCAATTCCCGTTGGTGCTGCTCAATTCCCGGTGGTGCTGCTCAATCCCCGTAGGCGCTCCTCCATCCCCCCAGTCCTCCTCAGTCTGAATTGCTGATTGGATATTTCATTCAGTACTCCATATTGCATTTTCTGTCTGCGCTCCTCCTCTAGGATGGGTGCTCCTCAATCCCCTCCTCAACGTGGATTAGAAGCGTCTTTATTTCTTTCCAGACTCTCTTCCTACCTCGCCTTGCAGTACTGCTCAGCATGGATGGGCAGCTCCTCAATCCCCCCTGGCGATCCTTGGCCTGGATTTGCGCCCTTCAATTTCATTCTGCATCACCATCAGCACTCCCCTTGACCACCTCAAATGACATCAAGCAGTCCCCCTTTCCTGGTCCCGCTCCTCTTTTTACCCTGAATTTATCATATTGCCTTTCAAACTCCATTGTGATTCACTACAAGCGAACCTCAATTCCAAGCTTTTAGATATCACAAATCGAGCCAAACGACACTGGAATTGGATTTCACCCACTCGCCAGGTCTGAATAATTCAGAAATATAAGGAGCGCCTCCAGTATCATCGCGCCGTTGATAAATTGTGTGTTCCTGCATTTGGCGTCCCTGATGTGATGGGAGATTTGGTGGATGACATTGAGACAATTTTCGATTTATATCATTCCGATCGCTTAGTTGGGTTATTGTTTCTCCTTTAACATTTTTGAATTACTCACAATTTTCTTTTGTTCTGCCTTTGTATAATGATGCAAACAACAGAATGTTGATGAGATGTGCTGAGTCCTAAAGTATCAATTAAAGGTTGATAATGAACATTAATCTATGCACCATACGTGGAGATTGCTCGTGTACATCGGGAGAATTACAGATAATCCTTGCAGTCCTTCGAATGAATTTCCATAAGAACCCAGTATCTCTCAATGTTCGTTTGGGATTCCCACATTGGTTGGGCGACAGTTCCAGGTGTTCCCAAACTTTTCAGAACCGCTGCCTTCGTGGTCCAATAGGAGTCATCAGAGCTGCCAGTTACGCCAAAACCCGACCGGAATGCCCTCCTAGAGTCCGAGACTCTCCTGAAATTGACTCTTCTGAGTTAACACTCCACATGCTCTCAGACACTCCTGGGGGCTCTCAGTGACTGAAATATATTTTGCTGATGTAGAAGGGCCTACGACAATGCTGGGAATAATAGTGAGGGCCTGCGACCAACCTGGGAGCGCTAGTGATATGTTTGGAAGCACATCGAATTACAGTAATGCAGTCTGAGAGAAAAAACATCTTCTTTCAACATGATACTTGTGCGCCTGGAACTTATAGCTACTACTTATCGTTCAACAATTGTTAAAACTGATGTATTCAGTTTCCATTTTCATCAATAAATCTATGTAGCAATATACCTACATATCTACAAACTGTAAACATGGACTGGCTGCAGGTGGTGCATGAGTGTAATTCGAGGCGCAGCTGCAAATGAAGATCAGGTGAACTCAGAGTATTGATCTGCACTTTGGAGTCCCTATTGGGGCAACATCGAATGAGTGCTTAAAGTTGGTCGATGAACGCCACGCCATGTGTGGAGACTCTATCCATCAGATAGTTCACTCTTAAAGATTGGCATGTGACATGGTGATAGTACCATCTAGCTCTGATGGAGAGCTAGCTGATGGCGGTCGATGGTGTAAGGATGCAGGCCGGTAGATGCAGTTGTATTCATGTGTCAACTAGTAATCATGAGAATGAAAGGAAGATCAACAATCTTGGGTGGATGCTGTATTCGGTGCATGCTGTACTCGGTGTATGCTGTACTGGTTGTAAGCTATACTCAGTGTATGCTGTACTGGTTGTAAGCTGTACTGGGTGTATGCTGTACTGGGTGTATACTGTACTCAGTCTATGTAATACTTGGTGTATTTTGTACTCGATGTATGCTGTACTCGGTGTCAACTCATGATCATCGCCTGGAAATATAGAGAGGGATGACTTCACTCTGTGTTCCTCAATGAGGGTAGAGTTGTTAAAGAGCAAGAGACTGATTGGAGATGCTGATGGGAACAATGTGGAGGAGACGGTCAGATATGAGGCAACAGGTGTATCACCTGCCTGTTTAAGTTGCAAAGTCCTCGTATCGGTATAATTACGCTCCACGTCTGAACATGTTACTGCCATCTCGTGGATGATAAAATGTTGTGTTACAGGCAATTTTCCAACTCCCAGTTTCTCATGAGGTTTTGCACCACCTCTCTCCCTCTCATCCTCAACCCAACAATCCCCTAAGTTCAAGAAGTTAAGTCATCCCACTCAATCTGTCGATGCCATTATCAAAAGTTAACACCAAGTACAGGATACACCGAGTAGAGCACACACCGAGTACAGCACACAATCAGTACAGCCTATACAGCGTACTGCATAATCCCAAGATTTGCTGTCTGCAGCACCCTGCCAGTCTCTCCGCTCTCAGCGGACCATGTTGTACTCAATTCTCTACATTCCCATGAGTACGAGTTATCCAATGAATAGATTCTCAGCGGGTGTCGCACCTGCCTCCCTATCTTAGCGCCTTCAGGTTGGCCACGCCCAAGTGCTCCTTGAATCACGATCGATCATGACCTCGAAGATCCTCTCCAAACTGAATTGACCACGGCGTACAGGCGTATCTCTCAGTTAGACGATCTTGGCCTCCAAGTGAACCTCTAACCTTGCTCTGTGACAGGCTCCAAGTGCATCTCCAAGTCACTCGATCAGTGCTTCGAAGTGCTTCTCGAACCTCGCTCGATCGTAGCCTCTAGGAGCATCTCTGTGTTCAACATGCTCTCGGCCTTGAAGTGCATCTCCTAAATTGCTCTATCATGGCCTCCAAGTGCGTCTAGGAGTTGAACAATATGGGGCTACACATGCATTTCCAATCTCGCTTATTCGCACCTCCAAGTGCATATCTGGGTTAAATCATATCCGCCTCCAAGTGCATCACCATACTAATTCTGTCACGGGGTCCAATTACATCTCTGAGTAGTGCGATATCAACCTCGAAATTTATCTCCAATATCACACGATCGCGGCCTCCATGTGCAGCTCTGAGTTCAACTCTATCTCGGCCTCTTAGTGGCTTTTTAATGGCAGTCATGATTAGGTTCTCACCAAAGGAACGAGATGTGTCCAGGGCCGGGTAACCCCTAACCTTGTATGGTTGACTCGCGATCACTCTGTGATCGCTGGAGACAATCTTACTTATCAACCACTCTTTTACATTACCACATCCACATGTGCAATCGTATCTTGTTATGTATTCTCATACCCCGCCATTTACGGATATACGGTCTTACACTGTTATCGCTCTTAATGAAATCGATATGATTCCTTCACTGGATGTCCCGATTTTACCCCTTTTGAAGCATTGCCATAATTCAACATATTTCATCCGAACAGATCACTGTAAAGATGTTTACCAGAACACAATTGTGCGTCACAGACATCCATGAGAGTGATGATACCCTGCTGGCAGCGGCATCGACAGGCGAAATGACTAGTCCAACCGTCTCACTGCAGGCCGTGCTTCACGGTGATAATCACGATGACCTTTACAATGACCAATGAGGTCACTGCATGAATGATTACCTGATCGACAATGAAAGTTGTGAAATCCGTTCCCAAATTACTATCAAGGATCATCTTGATGTGGTGACTTACACCCGGTTGATGATGGAAATGCTGCTCGCAAACCACGCATGTTAGAATCCTGAATATTGATTAAACCAGGGAGGATCGCGGCCGAATGTGAACGACTGCAAGCCGAACAGAATCAATGGGATCCCAAACCCGGTGAATGTAGCAAATGTAGCACCGTAGGCACAATTCCGAATATCTACAACATGGTTGAGCCCGTAAGGTTCTGCGTCTCTCCAAAAGAGCTGGACAGATTGCTGGATTCGTTACACTCAAACTTTAACTCCTGCGGCCACCTATTCCCACTCGGTGGACCAGATCACTTTGAATACATTATTTCTCTTGTGCACGCCTGGAGTTATCATCAAAACCTTACAATTACACAGATGCTGATGACAGACGCTTCAGAATGGGCGGGTGACTTAACAGCGGAATCCAACGCATGCTGACAGGAGTTCGACCTCTTTTCACACTAGATGGGCATGGCTTATAGGGATAAGGACCGATGATGCGTGGCAGTGATCACACTGATTGTGGGAAAAATACAAGATCCACAAGAATCGGTCAGAGCCTAGGCGAATCATTTGAATGCTAATTGGAGACAAGCTGGGTGGAATCTACAGAAGCATGAAGTAGTCCTCCACAACATTGCCTGGGCAGGCCTCCCCAACTCCTTTAGGAACAAAGTTGGACCGCTGACACCCAAGTGCGGCAGATTTGACACCTTGGATGAATTCTACAATGTGGTTATGGCCTCCGAAGTTACACATCTCGAAAACAAGATGATACAGCACCAGCAACAACAGCAGCTGCAACAACCCCAGAAGAAACAGCCTACGTTCTCATCTTCCAAAGGCGGCAAACGAGGTCAATGGCCCTCAATCTCTGACTCAGCCGACAACCCCGGCTCCGGCAAATCTGGCCAATCAGGATCCAGCAGTGAGAAATCGGGTGGCAGAGATCAATCGTCATGGTTAACGGCAGTACAATTATTCTGAATGCAAGATTTTGATGTGCAACATCCAATCGGTAAGTGCTTACCATGTGAATCACAGACCTGCAAGGCGATCTTCTGCCCCAAATCCTCACAAGGAGGTAGACCACCGCAACAACAGGACCACACACTAGCACCAAAGAGGGATGGAGGACACTAACTCGAACGATGGAAGTCCTTCAAAAATCAACAGGCAAAGATCTCACCAGCCTCGTTAGACATCTGGCCCATGGGAAGAGGTTTGATGAGGCGGAAATCAATTTAGCGAGATTGGCAATGCAGACTGTGATGCCGATGATAAACAGCATACAACCACGTCAGATCGCTTTGCAGTCAAGGGGGGTGTTAGAGCGCCATAACGCTGTCATGTCGAGTCAGTACTTATGTGGCACACCCAGACCGGAAAAGTCACATATCATTCATGAGGTTTCTATAGGAGGTGAAATTGGTGTCAGCAACAGGGCAGGGTAACCCACCAGCAGTTCGGGTTTTGACCGGCTGGTCATTTCAATTTGGTTCCAGACCCGCTAACACACCGGACCCGGTTGTGGCTTGGCGGGTTGTTGATAGGCCCGGACATTGAACAGCGGGTATTTGCCCGGGATGGAACCGGACCGCGGTTCTGAATTTACTCTTCATACAGCTTTGGCTCAAATTAAGTAATTGAGTTCTTATCGTACATTCACATGATCACTGCGTAGATTATGCAGCATTATGATCTCATTGCATTCCAGCATTCAGATTCGCCATCCGACTAATATTTGTTGAGTGGTGGTGAAAGTAGGGCTATGTGGACGCGAAATCTGGGAGTTTTCGATGGCGACTCTGCGAATATTAGTCGGATTGCATATCTGAACGCGGGAGGTGAAAGAGCTCGTAAAACGGCATAATCTATGTACTGATCATGTCACAATACGATCACAACTGAAATACTTAATTTGATCCAAAGTGGTGTGGTTGAAATGCCTGGTTGTGGTGGTAAAACCCGCCCAATTTCAATCGTCCAGGTTTTCGTGTGGTAAAAACCGTCGAGACGGTTCGGTTCCGGTCCGAACCCTAACCTAGATCTGTTGGTAACCCCAGACCTTGGAGGTGGGGAAATGCAACGTGTGCGAGATCTCATTGATTGCGGCGAGATGACTGTCTTTATGGCCTCCAGACTGCAAAAACGGCCTGGTCTAGTGGACGAACATGTAAACTTCACCACTCTCGGCCCCATTGGCCAGGTTATGGCTGACATAAGCGAAAGTTGCAAAATGCCACTCATATTTCAGTATCTGGATCACTTGGCACCTAGTCAAGAAACAGATGTGCTAGTCATGCCCATGTGGGGTTACGACTTGGTTTTGGTGTTGCCTTGGTGACAGTGGAGGAATCCTGATGTCAATTGGCAATGCGGTCGACTGTTGAATCTGCGAACACCAGGGGGAGCGGAAGTGGTGGAAGTGGACCTCGTAGAACATCAGGAATGCCGCGAGAATGTACCAGGGCTACGGCTAGGTAGCAGGAGTGTTCGGCATCAGGCGGCGGTATCCCACATATTCAACTACTCGGAGCAACTCCCTTTGACGATTGACTGGCCACTAAGCAGGTCATTCAGACATTCTTTCTACAAGTGGCAGATTGTACAGCGCTGCAGGGAGAGACCGTGCAAGGCAGCACACATGGTGAGTTAGATTGGCCCTAAGAGATTGACGGGCGAGCAGGGAGCCCAGGTGGTGGTTGCAGCAGCAGATTGTTTCAAAAATGCTGACCTTGAATGACTGCAACCAGCACGCCCAGAGTCGACGGGAGTACTGGAAGCTGGGGCTCCGCTCTTCCATTGGTGAACTGTTTTCAATCCGGGTTCTTGGATATTCCAACTTAAGGCGCCATATATGTATATATATTACGAATTGAGATCAAATGTGTCCAGATGGAGCCAGCACAACCACAAAGACGGTGCCAACAGACGATGGAGGACATATCCCGGCAATATACGGAGATTTTTTGGAGGTTTTCATTTATGGAAAGGCGGAGACACTTCCCCCACATCGGTCAACTGACCATGCAATTGACTTGGTGCACGGTTATAACTTGCCATATGGTCGGATTTACAACCTATCACAGTTTGAGTTGACGACCTTCAATGCTTACATCTCTGCAAACTTAGATAACTCATTTATTCAGCGGTCATCATTGCCGGCAGTAGCGCAAATTTGCTGTGCGAAGAAGAAGGACAAAGGAGAAAGACTTTGTGTCCACAATAGTGCGCTTGACAAGGCGACAGTGAACAATAGGAATCCCCTTCTGTTACTTTCAGAGATGCTTGACCATGGGTGCAAGGCCATAATATTTACAACACTGGACCTCTGTGCGGCTTATAAACTCATTCGGAACAAGCAAGGTGATGATTACACAACATCTCTCCGAATGTGGTACAGCCAGATGGAATAACAGGACATCAAATTCAGTCTAATAATGCACGGGTTATGTTGCAGTGTTACATCAATGATGTCCTAAGGGCATGTGTTGACGACATTGTGTTACGCTATCTTGATGACATACTCATTGTTTCGGCCAATGAGAAGGCGCATGAGGAGCATGTGAACAAAGTGGTGCAGCTACTGAAGGAATTATGTCTCGATTGCAATGCCGAGAAGTGTCAATTCCGAGTTTTGGATGTGTGCTTCCTGGGGTTTGTTATCACTCCCGGTGGAGTTGGCATTGGATCGGACAAGATGTCCACACATGAGGACAGGCAGACACGGAATTCACTTGGTGATGTCCAGGTGCTTCTCAGGTTCATGAACTTTTACCAAAGATTCATCTGGAAATATGGCAAGGTGTCCGATCGACTGACGGAATTACTAAACACACCTGAGAAATAACCTGCAGCCCAGAAAGAGACAGATTCAGCCAGATGCGAATGGACGCAGTAAGCCGAAGTGGCATTCTGGACTATGAAAAGGATGTTCACGGAGACCCCGATCCTCCTGCACTGCAATCTGGCAGAGCCGATCATTCTCCAAACTGATTTGAGTGGATTTGGGATTGCAACCAGCCACAACCAGTGCGATGTTGTCTGGGTTCCCAGACCGGTCAATGTGTTCTCTAGGAAGTGCTCTTCAGTCGAACACAATCACGCAACTTATCATCGCATCCTATTCGCCATTGTGGCATCACTAAAACAGTGGTGGCATTTCCTCGACGGCGCCAATTACAATGTCTAAATTTGGTGTGTCCACAAGAATCTCCAATACTTCTCGACATCCAAAGCGCACTGCAGAAGACATGCCACGTGGTCGGAAACACTTTCGCCTTACTACTTTGTCATCAAGCACCTGGAAGGCATCAAGAACACTGCCAACGACCTGTCCAGACGGGCAGACTACATAATTGGCTACCAATGGCCTGTCGCACCACTTTGGGCAGCCGTCTCAGTCGAACCGTCCGACGATCTCATGCCTGCAATCATCGCAGCCCAAGTATCCGTTCCATTGGATGTCAAACTCTCGGTGAGGCACTTACACCCACCAATGATAGATGGTACAGATACTGCCAAACAGGTAAGTCAATGGACAGTCATCACGGGAGTCCTGAATTTTGATGGCACGATATATATTCCAGCGATCGATTCTCTACACGGAAAAGTGATCAGTCTATTTTATCATAACACTGAGTCCGGTCACTCTGGAGCTCTTACGACTACCGAGCTTGTATCTAGTAATTTCTACTGGCCAGTAATGTGCTTACATGTACGTCAGTGTGTCAGCTGCTGCGAAGTATGCCACCAAATGAAAGCCCATTGCCATGGCTGGCACGAGATCAACAAGCCGTTGGAGACACCATCACTGCCATGGGAAGGTGTCTCGATGGACGTCACCACTGACTGGCCAGAGTCCACGGCATCAGGCGACACCTTGATTCTCCTGATCAAGGACCGACTGACAAAGATGGAAATCTATTTAATGTGCTGTAAGGATATCCGGTCATCGAGATCGGCCCAGGCATTCTTTGAACCCGCTATCTGGAAGCGCTGCGTCCCAGCCAACTTAGTGCCACATCGTGGCACCCAGTTCACAAGCCGATTCTGGACCCGGGGATGTTCGCACATTAGTACTGACCATTGGCTATGAACAACCTTCCAACCAGAGACGGACAGCCAGACTGAACGTCAAAAGCAGAGAATGGTGCGGCCTCTTCGGGCTTTGTGCAACTATATGTTGGACAAATGGGTTGCACTCATAGCACTAGCCAAATTGGCTTACATTAACGCGAGACACGCGTCGACGCTGATGACTCTATTGTGGGCAAATTACCACGAACATCTGGTGATGCAGTTTACGGCCCCCGAAGCAACCCTCTAGGCACAATTTGCATATCCAAGCAAACTCTTTCGCAGCTGGCTTGGGGAAGACTTACCATCCCCGCTATAAGCACATGCAGGAGGCTGCAGCCAATCAGACGATAATATGCCGGTGGCAAACAGGATGTTTTCGAGGTTGAAAATAAGGTCTGGCATTCAATGTGGTACTTCCGGAGCACAAAACCGTCACAGCAATTGGATTACAAACGGACAGAACAGTATACAGTAAGTGTGGTCATCATAATGAATGGTGACTAATTAGACCTTCTGTTGTTGCGGAAATCCCAGATCAGGAGATCGCACACAGTAGCTTGCATAGGAAGCCACAACAATAAAGGGATCGTTTTGTGGAGTGTAGGGAGGGAGTAGCCACAACGTGATTGTTGATTTACTAGAAACTGAGACACAAATGAGATAAGAAGGACACATATGAGATGCTGATTGGTACTTGATTGGTGAGGTCTGAATGGTAGTCTTCTTGGATGCCATTGAGCGAAGGCTATTCAAACTTTTCCATTGCGTGCTGCAGCGCCGCAATAAACATAACCCAGGCACGAACTCACTCAAATGCATCTCAGTGGAGTCGTGGGAGCCATTTCCCACCACAATGTGTACAATCGGAATGCACAACGGTTTCCATGTTACTCTGCTCCACAGTTACACACCTCTTACTGCCGGTCAGCCACCAGCTGAACCGTAGCAGAAGGTCGTGTACAACTGTGACGAATATGATGTGAATCAAATGGTCGACTGTAAGTGACACTACTGGAAGCTTCTTCATCTCGTACAGTGGGCAGGTTACAGTAAGACAGTGACTAGGGGGGAACCTGGAGAGAATCTCGGGAATGCGCTGGAATTGGACAACGAGTTTTACCGTGAGCATTCAAGGAAGCCTCCACGATGATTGGACTTCGAGGAGTGGCATTGGACAGTGTAAACAGGGGTTTTACTTTGCTTACTGTGATAAGGATCTCGGGCCGGTATAAATGGTGTCGGCACGGGTTTTTAACACCTTCAAATGGGGGTGGTGTTTCCCCGTGCACCAAATCCGCCGTGAGGATGCTTATAGGGCGCTCATCAGTAGTGGTACTTTTTGAGTTGTGCGGAGCCGTACACGATAATTTTGTTCCTTTTCGTGGGTATTCTCTTCTGATATATACCTATGTGGCAGCCCAGGGGGTCTTCTCCTAAAGGGGCGAATGATGTAATGGCAATCATAATTATGTTCTCGACAATAGCATGAGACGTGTCCAGTGCGGGGTAACCTCCAACATTATATAGACGACTCGCGATCTATCTGAGAACGCTAGCTATAATCTCACCTATCAAGAACTCTATTAGATTACCACATCCACGTCTGCAACTGGATATTCTCATATATTCTCATATGTGGCTATATATTGATATACGGCCTTACAGCATCTCCAAACCAACACCATCGCAGCATCACAGTATACCTCCAAGCGCACACCATCAGGCACTTCAAGTGCATCTACCAGTGCTCGCAATCGGCGTCTCCATATTCTCCTGCGATTCCGCTCCATTACCATCTGCAGCCAGATTGGCTGTCTGTATATAGATAGAGAAACAAAGATACATAACACATGCCATGGTATGAAGTAGCAAATCTTGTGACTGTAACAAAGACGAATCTGATATACGAAATACCTTGGGGTTATGGAACCCTAATAACCACTGCTGTGACAATACGGCACTAAGTCACCCGCAGAGCTGAGCACAGAGGTCAAGCTGCTCTCTTAGTCTCAGTGGCTCTGAAATTTGACTATCCCATAAGTCAACTCTAGTAGCATCTTGATTGCACCTCCATACCTGCAGGTGGTTGCAGGAACACCTGAGAATGATCTTTCTGTGTCTGAGAGGACGTTGATTAGCTCCATGGGGGCCTGGGAGCATCTGAAATCACTTGGGATCACCGGCAAGATCTACCAGAGGGTCTGGGAGGTGTGTGTGCTGCTTCCTGGCCAATTTACATTTGCTGATGTCATGACCAAAGGAGGTCTTTGGAATCCGATCGGTACTTCGCAGAGGAAAGTCAATATCCCAATTCAGGTTTTATGTATACTTTCTGAATTGACAAACCAATCTGTTTGATGTGGCAGCAATGGACATTGAAACAGCCGAATATCACCAAGACAACTGCAATTGCATCCTGATGTTACGATTTGTTTTGGCCGATATTCGATTGAAAACAATTTCATATGCTGCCCCACGATGTTTATTCAATGCATGACAAAGCGAGATCGTCTGACATTTAGCCAACACACCGAGCAACATTTGCCGCAGGGAATACATCCTGCCAGCAGAGGCAATTAAGAAGCAATTGCTGTCAAGAAACAAAGTTAGTTTACCTTTAGACTCATGGCGATGAATGGACAAAATAAAAATAGTGTTGGTATTTGCCTAAGACATGTGTTGAGATTGTGAAGATGTACTATTGATAGCGATAAGGTTGATACACCATTCTTTGACTAGTTGGAATGTTCATCAATGATGCAAAGTCAAGAGTCAGCATATGGGAGCAAGGAGAGCTGCACATTTGAAGGAAGTTCTTTATTGTTTTGAGGTCACTGATGGCTGTATACTTGAAATGGAAACTGAGAAAGAATTTTGAAATGACTCAATGACTAGTGAAAGACAAAAAACCTTTGAGGCATGTGGAATTGAGTGGTGCACTCAGAGAAATTACCCACCATGCATGGCGGAGGTTATTCTGTTTGTTTTTGGTTCATTACTGTGCAGCCTAGGTGTAAAACGCTGCTTAAAGTCCTGGGAATCCCATGAGTTTGATCAGCAGTGTGGAGAGCATGCAAGCTTAGAAATTAGAAAGAGAAAAATACTTCAAAATCAGGGTAATCCGAGTATCAACAAGCTGTTGGCCATGAGTTCTGGTTTACCAGGGATATTTGTGAAACAATGTATGTCAACATATTTTGAAAGCACTTAATGTGACCATCCGAAAGGTGACAATCCTGGGGATATTGACTACAATGGGAGCTTGTCGTGGAAAGGAGTACATTGACTATCCACAAGCCAATGTACAAATTGGAGCCCACCCAATTATGGATGTGAAAGCAGGGTGGAATCTGACTTGAGATTTAGTTCAGAGCCTACTCATCACCAGACTTGACTTGCTAGGAGAATAGGAATCAAATCTAGAGTGATTTTCGGCCATTATTTACAGCACCGGATCAGATCACAATCATCATGTATGGCATGGAAGAGTTACGCAATGGCTGGGAGTGAACTCTCTGGATGTCGACAAGTCAGAGTGTTACTTAGGGTAATTTCCTCACAGAATACAATGTCATGTTCAATCATTTGACTGCACTGATGTGAGCTTGGTTCAAGATGATGAGACAATGAACGGAAGCGTTATACTTTGCCTTGATGGTTGCATGGCAGCAGATGTTCCAATATTATACTGAAATGCTAGCAACTACTGGTATGCTACTCATTTCAGCACATAGCCTTCATCCTGCCCAGTAGTTGCAGTTGTTTAGGACCTGAGTCCAGGGAATGTATACACATCCTGATGACAAGACGTCTTCTACTATGCAAAACCAGGAGGCCATGCTCAAGGATGTAGAGAATGAACAGTGCTCTAACTAGAGACTGCTGCTCCACATGAAACCCGAAAATATACTGAACAACAACCTCATCTCCCGAGCAATAGGTTCAAAATACTGTAAATCTTCCCATAAGCTACGAGATTTGTCCGCTGATGCTGAAGAATAATTAATGCCACACGATTTGCAAGGAACAACACCCAGACATAGTGTAAGCAATGGTTCCTGGTCTCCCGGTATTGGTGAAGGGTTGGAATAATTCGGAAGGCCCATGGCCTCATTACAAACGACCAAGCCACCCTATCTGGTAAACTATCGCCCGGTTGTTACCCAGACTGGACATAAACCTGCTTTATTTCGGTCTGTTTGAACCTGCACTGCACTTCCACTTAACTGAATATCCAACTCTGGTGCTAATGTGGTATGTGAGTTGTGATTGTATCGCTATATCATTGATTCATAGATTTTCGAGTTTTACCCCTGCTGTGACAACCCCCATTCAGATTTGCAATTGGACCAATATTGGTTCAACCTCAATATAATGACACCACATTATACGCGAAATTCACGGGTTTTTGAGAGTGAGCAAACAAGTAATGATCAGATGGCATGTCGAACAGGGGGATGAGAAAGAGCGGATAACAACGGACTATCTACGTATCAATCATTTTGCAATAAGATTACAACTTGGATACTTCAATGAAGTCCAAGTTGTGATGTTGAAATAGTGGGTTCTGGATTGTAAACTGGCCAAATTCCACCAGTCCGTGTTGTTGCTGTGTGAAACCCTATCGTCACAGGCCGGATCCTGGTAGGAACCGGACCCTGAGCTGAACCGAAAATTTGGACTCTTTGCGTCAACTGGCAACACCAAGTGTTCGTGCAGAATGACAATTCCCCGCCGAAAGCCACAATTAGCATTCCCCTTCTGAATGTCCACAGACCTGGGGGCGATGATATCCCAATCTTCACCAATTCCACTACTACTGAATGGATATTAGTAGTACATTTTGGCTACTGGGTATCACTGATTGGTGGGCAGAAGCAACAAAAAACGCAGTCACAGTACACCGATATCTCCAGACTGGTGTGCAATATGATTAATATCATACCTTACTTTATCCAAGTGGAGGCCAGTATATTACATGGGCTGTGTGTGAATTGGTGGGGGCTATCAAAAACCACAGGCGAGATGCATCCCGAACAAGTTCCAGTTCTGCAGTTCTCTGCCGGCAATATTGGATTACAATCTGGCAACATCCTAGTATGAGATACAACTAGCACTGATGATGACATGGAGATGGAGACAGAGGCAGAGGCACTGTAGTTGCACAGAATACCCATGGTCCTGGACCTTTTGGGGTTGTTGTAGGGCAATGTAAGACTGCGTATACACGCGTCCGGCTGTGTAGGGATACTGCCGATAGTATGGTTCTAGGGTTGCACACTGCGCAGGAGTGAGATAAAGTGGAAAAGTAAGTACTAAGATTTTTGGTAACAATCTATCTGTCATGGCGATGACTATATACGTGCAGTTACCCGGCGCTGGACATGTTATGTTGCAGCACCGTTACATTGTCACATCTTTGTAAGGCAGTTCTACCTGGCTGCCAACCCTGGTACATGCAACAACGTTCAACACGAAACGCCCATGTACGTCCTTGTACAATCACAAAGTACCACTCACGGTCTGGTACAATGCGGTAGTCATTCGGGGGATCCAGCGCACGGGGAATCTCCACCTCCCGTGGTTGGTGTTAAAAATATGTGCCAACCCCATTTGTACCGCCCGAGATCCAAAAGACAAGAGGGTATAAGAAACAAAGAGATATTCCAAGACATCATATTCTCCATTATATTACCGAGGTGGCTCGTGACGGTGATCTCGGTGACAGTCGTTGATCAGCTTCTGGGCAAAATCTCAAGCTTTTCGAACAATTCCCAACTCACTCATGTATAATTTTAGCTGTCCCTCTGAATGAAGTAATGTAACTTCCGGTAGCGCCGCTTTGAATCGAAAATCTGATTGACCTCCAACTCCTCCTCGAGATCATCGAGTATGATTGGGTTTGGCACTCATTGTGGCTGGCCTGTGACTGGAGGAGTGTACCGATCTGGTGGCGATACATGGGAAATGTTGTGATTCCACATCATCCTTGTCATGCCTAATGTGTAAGCTTTGTTATTGATGATCTTACTGACCGTGTATGGTCCAGTACGCATGTAATCCAGCTTCTTTTATGGTCTGGTCGTTCGGAAATTCCGAGTCGAAAGCCACAGTTTGTCTACAAGCACTAAAGTCATCTCTTTCCCCCTGGCGTTCTTGGATTGCCCCGTTTGATCTTCGAGCAAGATTTCTTTAAGGAGCAGGTGACTCACCTCAAGGCCCACAGCCATTGTATCGGCCCATATTTCTGTCCGAAAGTTCAATGTGACCTTTGGTGGTTCCAACTGCATCCACGGGTGGGAGTGGTAGTTGGCCCAGAACGCTATCATGCACATCGAGTGGTGAATAGAATGATTGTATGCAAACTCGTGCAGCGGCAAGAGTTCGACCCAATTGTCCACCTCGTAATTGGAGCTAGCTCGTAAGTACTGCTCTGTGATCGGGTTCTGTTGTTCTGTTTGGCCATCGGTCTGTGGGTGGAAGGTGGTGGATAGGTAGTCAGGAATTCTCAGATGAGAGCAGACTTGGTTCCAGTATCGACTTGTGAACTCCTTCCCACGATCAGTAATGAAATTGTCCCGAACTCCACCTTTGCAGATTACATGTTCGAAAAACATCCGTTGGCATTTAGGCGAGTCGATAACTGTTCGGCCGGGGAGTTAGGTCGCGATCGTTCTAGATCGGTCGACTATTACCAGGATTCCTGTGTACATGGAAACAGTTTACTCGGAAAGGTCTGTAACGAAGTCTATCGTTACACCCTCCCATGGATGCAAAGGTGGTTGTAATGGTATGTTGAGTCCATGCCGGGCGTGGAGTGGTGCCTTGATCTGGTGAGATTACTCGCAGCAAGTGAGGTATTTCCATACCGTAGCATCCATTGGAGGCCAATACAGGTGTCTAGATACTAATTCATCAGTTTTATGAGCTCCTAAGTGACCGGCTTCAGCGTTGCCATCGAAAAGACCTATCACTTGGCTGCAGAGTGTGTCATCCTCCTGTACATATATCCTCCCTTTGTAGGTCAGTGCTCCTGCGGTGACTTTCAATTCTTCGATTGAGTCTTCCACCTATCTTGCTAGATCAGCGAGTCGGAGCTTTGGAGTATCGATGATCATGCCGTTCATGTCGGCAGCCAACGGGTCGAAGGCCTGGGTTGTAATCATCCCTGATACGAGATCATCGTTTGGTTCCACAGTGGCTGCCGGCTTTGCCAACAGTCACGTAATCAGTTTCTAGTATCAAATCTTGTAGTCAGGTCATCTTGACGGTCCATTTGCCGGGTTCTTCATACCCTCTAGGTGTTCAATAACTAAGTCATTAGAGGACAGTATCTCTGCGCATCTAGCCTGCCTTCGGGAAGGCACTGTGTAGGTTTGGAATTGTTGAAGATTCTTGTGATTGGACTCCACTAGGATATTATAATTTGCGGCTTCAAGGTAGTGTGGCCATTTTGTCATCGTTTTCACGATTGCTTGGAGCTCCTGATCATACATGTCATAGTCCTGTTTGGCAGCGGAGCATGTTCGGGAGTAGATGTTGACCGGTCGGAGGATTCCAAATCCATTGAACTGATTAACAATGCCGGTTTTTGCGAAGCCGCTGCCATCGGTCCGCAGAATGATCAGCTTTTGCGGGTCGCAATGTTGGAGTATCGGTGCGTCAGTACAGGCCTTTAGTAGCTTCTGAACCGCGTGTTTGGTATCCCAAGTCCTGTCTCATCAATAGCTGGGTCTGTTCGACTTCTGGCTGTGTTTAATTGTATCGGCAATCTCTGCTGATTTCAGTAGCACGGTCAGTGGAAACGTAACGTTTGTGTATTTCCGGATCAACTGACTGTAGAAGTTGGCAAATCCAGGAACCACTTGAACATCCCGAACTGACTTCGGGGTAAGCCACTCCCCAATCATTGTTATCCTCTGTGATTCCATGCCGATCTCATCTCACTTGATAACAAATGCAAGAACGCTGACCTTCGAGACTCGAGATTCACACTTCTGGGCTTTACAATAGAGGCAGACTTCCCGCAATTGTTCCAGCACTGTTCATAAGTGCTCCTCATGCGACTTTTCATTGGTCGAGTTGATCAGTATATCATCGAGGTACCACACGGTGAAGTTATCAATAAAATGCCGCAGGCAGTCGTCAATGTAACCATGGATGTACGTCGCGGCATTCGGCAATGTGAGGAGCATAACCCGGTCTTGGAATTGGCCGTAACGGGTTCGAAATGCCATCTTGTACTCGTTGCCTTTCTTGATGCGCATGAGATGGTAAGCATTCCGGAGTTAGGGCCAGGTAAAAATCCGCACTCCGCACACACGATCAGACATTTCCGCGATCAGCGGAATGCGGTATCTGTTGTATACTGTACCTAAGTTGAGTGCCCAATAGTCAACAAACAGCCGCAAGCCTCAGTCGTTCTTCTTCGTGAACAACATCGGCGCTGCTTCCGGTGATCATGACCTCTGGATATACCCGTTGGCTTGGTCCGTGTCAATCTACGCTTTCAATGTTTTCAGCTCCAATTCCGATAGGTTGTAGATCAGCCGGTATGCTAATTTGTTGCCCATCTCTATTTCAATTGCGTGATCTACTCGTTGGTGCGCCGGGAGTGTTTCTGCCTTGGTCTTGCTGAGGACCTCCACAAAGTCTCGAAATTGAGAGGGGATACACACTCGGTCATCGGTGAATACCATCTCCGCATTACCTTCGCATGATATCTGTTTGCCTCTGCTTTCAACACGATTCTGGCAACATTGAAGTAGTGTAGGGGTCCCCGGAGGCTGGATCTGAAGGGTTCGTCACAATAAAACCAAGCGACGTCGTCCAAGCACTCCCATCATCTCTCGGTGAGTTGGTAGCAGTCATTCAGTGTTCCGCTGCTGACCCCTTTCTGATACAACTACCGCCACTGCTCCCTGCTCGCCCAGTCAGCATTGACCGGGGCTCATCTCACCTAATTTTTCCGAGATGTCGCCTTCGGACATTGTTGAGGCTCCCAGCAGACTGGTGCCCTCGTCAATTTGGATGGCGGAGGCTGTTGCGATGTCATTACTAGCAAGTGGGTCATTGCATGCGATGGACCCCAGAAACTGAACATCTACGGCTGGGGGTGATGGTTCACAAGCACCGTCTTCTGCACTTCGGTCTCCCTGGGATAGCGAAGTGATAGTTTGCAAATTTAGGGAGTTCCCAACCGGCGTCCACCAACCTAACAACGGAACTTTAACCTGGTCGATTTCAAGATACCGAACTTGGAACCAAGAAAGACCAATGTCATGCTCAGAAGCCTTCATAGGCACAACGAGGACATCAGGTTCATCAACCGGAGCCAAATGTTCAAAATCCTGAACAGAGATTGTCGTTTCCCAACAATCTTTTGCCGACATCATTACCCGGCTATGAGTGCCTAAAGGGATGATGTGTGCAGGATCTGATGGCAGTCCAAATCGCGAAAGCAGTTTGGGCTCCATGAAGATGCTGGTAGCGCCGCAATCGATGAGAATGCGTTTCCTCTCTACGTGTATGTCTCGAAGATAGAATTCATAGAGTATGTGGGACATATCCGGTTTTGTAGTTCCGCATAGACATTGACTTGATATGCTTGCTGGGGGAGGCTCCAAAATCACTCCCGACTTCAGCGTGATCAGGTGTGGTTGTATTTCACCCAATGATGTGACCACGGACCGAATTCTGATCTTTTCAAGACCTAGCTTATTCACGTTCAGTCTCTCCTGTCAAGTCATGTATGGAGCAAGATTGACTTGTTTTGTGATTGGCTATTACAGAAGGATCGCTGGCATTGGACTTCATCGCTGCCAGTGCTGGGTGTGAAATTTTTTGTGTGATCGAAGGAGGCCGCCTTGGCATATGTTGTGCAACAGTACGCCTTGTGATCTCCGCCAGCTCTTCTGCACTGCCCATTGTCTGTCTCGCTCTGATAGGTCTCAGTCCCAACCCACGGTGGTGGTGGCAGGATATTATTGTTGCAGCCGACTTTTGGCTTCCACTTGTACTTCATAGCTGCTATCGGCCTTTCGAGAGTCACGTGTGGTGATTGTATCGGCTCCTAGATTGATGGTCAGAATTCGCGTTTCTTACCACCGCCTTTACGTGCTTCGTTCGGATGCCTTTGCTGTTGGTTTTGCATTTGAACTCCGGGCTCTTCCTCTCTCGGCTTGGCTTCGGAGGCTGTAGCGAAAGCGAATAGTTTGTCCAATGTCAGGAAACAGTCTGTGTCCTTTGAAATCCATGGTCTAACTTTTTTTTCAGAACATGTCGCAGTCCCGACCGTGCGATATCGTGGAGGACATCATCGTGCGTGCTCTGGTTCCATCCGGCTCTCCTGCAATTCGCTTTCATTAGGTTGGCATAGACTCTGACTGATCCGTTGGACAATTGTTGATAATCCTGCATAGCCTTCATTGCCGACTTGAGTCGTCGGTCCTTGTCTCCGTACATCTTCATCAATTCATCATCGAACATTTTGAAATCTTTGAAGCATGGATGTTTCTTGTGTCGTAAACGGCTAGCCTGCTCGGATGGGTCGGTATTCTTTGTGTGTCGTTCACTTCCATCTGTGTGATTATTTCAGCTTTGGATGATGGAAATTGCATACTTCACATGATCAGGGCCCCCTATTGGGAAAAGTTGTTTGTGAGAATCAATGTTCGACCGTAGGGACACAAGGAACTTATCAAACTCCTCCGCTTTGCAACAGTAACGCACAGGGTCAACCATCTTGAAGATCTTGGATTTATTCAAAATACGGAAGTATCTACATTTCTCTTACTAATATTTGAACCTTGCTTTACAGTAGTCAACTATTATGGAAGGTCATTGCGGATAAGGACAATGTGGTTCGATAATATTTCTGTCATCTTTTTACTAGGATGTTTAGAAAGTTCCGGTTAGAACTTGTTTAGAATCTTCTTTTTAGTTCTGATGGAAAGGGATATATCAGCGCCTATCGTGTACAACGCATCTAGATTGTTCGAATGGTTTCTTTACCGTTCTTGTTTATAATTAGGTATAGTTAAAGAGTTTTTCTTTGCTGTTTTAGGATATTGTTCCGCGACCGTGGTCACGAAAAATCACTCCATATTGTACGTATATAAAGATACTGTTTCTCCGGTTAGAGAACAGTTCTTTAGACTTGCCCTGACATCGATAATAATACAATAATATCTTTTCGATACCTCTTCATTCAGTATTACATGATCTTGTTTCGAACACTTGTCTGGTTTGTTACTTTGATCATATTATTGGTTCAAAAACTCTTTGTAAGATTTTAACCAAGTTATCTGTACTTTCGCACAATATTCTATCAGGTTATGAACCCGGATGAGCGAGACGGAATCTAATGCTGAATATCCACCTCTACCAGTGAGCCTTTTCGATCAACCTGTCGAATCCAAAGATCTTCCCAAACAATAACCTACCACACCAACAAACCCCTTCGAAACACCACTTCCTTTTGATAAGAAAATGGCTGAAGGAGGCTTCTCATCCGGTGATGCGTTTTCCGTTTCTACACGAGTGGATAATAAGACTCCCGTCAAAGTGAAGCTCGATAGTATCGGCTAAATTACGGGACATGAAAATTACAGGATTTGGAGCGTGTCGATGACACCATCCTAAGGGGAATAATGGCGCACAAAGTGATGGTAGATGGTGTAGTCCCTGCTGAAGGAGCTGACACAATAACGGTCGATGCTTACGACCATCTTTGCCATCCCACGTCGATCATATTCATACTGGTGGTCTCCCAAGACATCTTGGAGAAGATTGTCAAGTTGGAAAAACCAAACCTGATGTGGACCTGGCTTCGCACCGAATACTACCGAGATTGAGCTTATGCACTAGTTTCACAAATAATGAATCTAGTGTCCATTCCTACCCAGTACTCCAGCAACAACTTGTCGGAATTTATATTTCCAAGTTTGAGTCCCAGTGGCTCCACCTCACCTAGCTCTCGATAGGATCCTCGGACTCGTACTGAACGACCGTTGCAATTTTTCTCCAAGAGGATAAGGCCAAACGAGATGTCTTGATGGGGTTTTTGGTTAAACACCATAAAAATGTAATCAATAATCTGACGGCAAAAGACAATCTGTCATATGCTGATGTTAAGCAAAGGCTATTGGATATCGACACCTCCGATTCCCAGGACAACACTGCCCTGTTTGCTTCTGAACATTGGGGCAATAAGATGAAGGGTAAGAAGCCAAGGAGGAACACTGATTCTTCCTCACCAAAATCAAACACCTGCACATGGTGCAAAAAGCATAATCCCGGACCATCCGAAGAACATACCTGGAATGAATGTTTCCGCCTGCTGAAAGTCAATACGGAGAAGAAAGAAAAAGAGCACGATTAAGAGGCAAACATTACAACGGAGACTAGGGTAAGAACCAGATCATTCTACTTTGACACGGTCTGTACCTCAGACATGACCCCTTACGCAGGACGTCTCCTCAACTATACAAAGTGTTGCGGATTTGTACAATCCAGTTCGCCAGAATGCATGGAGATTAAAGCCAAGGGCGATGTGATTATGAACTGTGATCATAGGGATGGATCGGTTTCTTCTTTCCGTGTTTGTAATGTTTTGTACATTCCTAAGTTAGGACATCGTCTGATTTCGTGGTGAAAAGTACGCACTAAACGATATACAGAATTTGGAAAAGGGGATTTCATTTCAATTATTAAAGGAACAAAAGTTATGTCTGAAGCTGTTTTTGATGGAAATTTGTGTAAAATTCCTGAGATTTCACATTCAGCCCATATTACTTATGATTTCTGGCATCAGGCTCTGGAACATCTTGCACCATCCTCGATGGATCAGGGACCAAAGTTATATTCCGACGCTGATATACCAGCAAAACCAAATGACTTCATCTGCACCTCCTGTGTTAAAAGCAAAATGACACGGAATTGTCGACCATCTACTTCAAGAAAAGATAGGAATAAACTGGATCTTGTTCATTCCGACTTGAGCGGACTCTTTCCGGTTCAGTCATATGGTAATTCCCTTTATTACATTACTCTAATCAATGATGCTACAAGAGTTGCCTGGGTTCGATTTATCAAACAAAAATCTGAGACTACAAAAATTATCAAAGATTTTGTTACAGAAATGGAATATCAATACCATAATTCCCCAATGGTATTTCGAACGGATAATGGAGAGGAATACGTTACCAAAGAATCGAAAGGGTACTTTGAGTCAAAGGGAATTATACATGAGTTTACTCCTCATTATTCCCCCGAGTCAAACGGAGTTGCAGAACCTCTTAATCGAACTATAGAAGAAGCACTAAGAGCGATGCTTGAAAGTGCGGTAACCTACGATAAGAAGTTATGGGCTGAGGCTTTGTTAACCTCAGCATATATCAAAAATTGTGAACCTCATTCGGCACTAAAGGATCTAACTCCTTATGAGGATTTTTATGGCTTCAAGCCATCAATCTAGCATCTTCAACCTTTCGGCAGAGAATGTTATATTCATGTCCGTTATCAGGCACGAAAGGACGGAAAGAAACTCTCTCCGAGGGCGCGAAGAGCTATTCTTACCGGATACACCGATACCATTAATCATTATAGAGGGTTCTTACCCGATACCAAAAAGACCATAGTATTGGTAGACATTTTCTTCCCCCCTCTTCAGATAGAAGGGGATTTATCCCAGAGAAAGAAATCCATTGACCAGCATCAAACTCCATCTCAGTTCCAAACATCTCTTGACTACACTTATACTAATAAAAGTGAAGGAAAGGATGATTTGTGGAGAGAATGGATGTGCAAAAATCCTCAAAAAGCTAATGATATGTTTGATACTTGTCATCCGACTATTGATTGAATTATTTTGCCAGATTTTGGAGCGGGTAAACAAGACGAGTATCTTGGGGATCCCTTTTGGGTTTACGACGATAATGATATGGCTTATCGCAAAGATCTACCTAATCAACCCCTCCAAGGCGATATAGAAAGTTTCGAAGGATCAGTACGAACAGCAATTCCTGACGATCACTTTTTCTAAGAAGAAGAAGAACATCAAAATCCAGACCAACGATCTCAACTTCCATTGGGCTCTGTCGGGCTTCCTCTTCCACGGCCTATGACGCCACCACCAATTCCACTTGGTCAGGGCGTCACCCGGGTTGGAAGAGTTGTTAATCCCCCTGAGCATTCATGTTTCGGGAACCAAGGTCCCGAAGTAACCATGTGTGATGCAGCTGCTCGACCTCCTTCTCCGGATCAGCCTCTGAAAGGACATGAAGGAAGCCAGTGGGCTAATTTGAGTGTACTTTTAATAGACGAACCAAAGTCTTACCAACAAGCCAAAGTGTCACCTCACTGGTCAGATTGGAAGAATGCAATGGATGACAAGTTAAAGTCACTCAAGGAAAATGATGTTTGGGATGTCATCCCAAAACCCGTTGAAAGGAAAATTGTTGTGAGTAGATCGGTATTTAAAGCCAAGGGAAATGCTCAAGGAGAAGTCAAACGATATAAAGCACGTGAAGTTGCCAAAGGATTCTGACAAATCTTAGGTCAGGATTGCGCTGATATATTCGCCCCTGTGGTTCGTTATAATTCTCTTGGACTTTTATTGGCAATATCGGCATGTAAAGGATGGCGACCTTGGCAACTGGACGTCAAAACTGCATTCTTATATGGGATTTTGAAGGAAGAAGTTATTATGGATCTACCGGAAGGCAGCCGGCTTGATGGGATGGTGGCAAAATTGACCCGGTGTATATATGGATTGAAACAATCTCCGAGGGAATGGTACTACCGGTTAGTAGAACACATAGGACCTTTCGGATTTGTTATCACTACTTGGGATCCCTGTGTTCTGGTCCACGAAACAGGGAATCTATTCTGGGCTATATATGTTGACGATATTACATTGTTTGGAGCTGCTGGAGAGGTAAAGGAGCAAACTATTAACATATTGAAGACTGAGTTCAAAGTCAACGATATGGGAGAACTCAATTGGTTTCTAGAAATCCAAATAACCTTTACTGATGACGGGATCACTCTCTCCCAACCAACCTTCATCGATACAATTCTGAACTGTTGTTCGATGCAAAATTGGAAGCCTGTCTCGCCACCTATCAACCCCAATGACCTGTTGAAGGCTATTGAAGTCGATGAGCAGAGTACTGATGCAACTGCATATCAACAAATATTCGGATCTTTGATGTATTTAGTTACTGGAACTAAACCTGACCTAGCGTATACGATAACCCACCTCTCTCAAATCATCTCATCTCCCTCAATTGCGCACCTTACCGCCATCAAACGAGAATTATGATATCTTCAAGGAACGAAGGATAGACACCTAGTTTATCCCTGGAACAATCAACTCAAAATGACGGCAAATACGGATGCATCTTAAGGCAATTGTTTAGATACGAGACGAAGCTTTTCGCGATATAAGTTGTAACTTGGAAACGCTAGGATTTCCTGGAGATGTCGCAAACAGCGGTCTGTTGCTACCTTCACATGTGAGGCTGAGTATATAGCACTTGCTATGACGATAAATCATCATCTCTGGTTGAAACGTGGACTTTCAAGAGTTATTGAAACAGGATATACCGATGGCGCTCTGTGGCGATAGCAATGCCGTTATTGATGTTGCATATAGTCCAAAGCTTAATGACTGATCAAAACATATCAATGTGGCTTATCATTTCACTCAAGAAGAAATCGATAAGGGAAATGTGTCAGTTATGTATGTACCTTCAGAAGAAAATTTGGCACATATATGTACAACGGTAATGAAGAGATATGTGAATGACCACTTATACTCAAAAATATTTGGATCAAAGTGAGAAGGGGTAATGAAAATACGGAAGTATCTACATTTCACTTACTAATGTTTGAACCTTTCTTTATATTACTCTACTATTATGGAAGGTCATTGCGGATAAGGACAATGTGGTTCAACAATATTTCTCTTATCTTTTTACTAGGATGTCTAGAAAGTTCCGGGTAGAACTTGTCTAGAATCTTCTTTTTAGTTAATTAGGGAAGGGATTCATCAGCACTTATGTTTTAGAACGCGTCTAGATTGTTCTAATGGTTTCTTTACCGTTCTTGTCTATAATTATGTATAGTGAAATAGTGTTTCATTACTGTTTTAGGATATTGTTCCGCGACCATGGTCACGAACAATCACTTCTAATTCTATGTATATAAAGATACTGTTTCTCAGGATAGAGAACATTTCTTTGAACTTGCTCTGATATCGATTAGAATACGATCAGATCTTCTCGATACCGCCTCCTTCAGTATTATATGATCCTGTTTCGAACACTTCTGTGGTTCGTTACTTTTATCATATTATTCCTTCAACTACTCTTCCTTGGATTTTGACCAATCTATGTGTACTTTCGCACCATATTCTATTACCATTGAGTCGGATTGGTGGTCTCATTCGGTTCGGTATGCCAACTGAGGTCGTGCGCTGCGAGAATCGGTAGACGTTCTTTTTTCAATTACGCTTGTTGTTCAAAGAGGAGTTTAAGAAGCATCCGATTCTGCACCATCATCTTATGATTGTGATCTTGGGTGATGTTGGACCAGACAGAATCAATATGTGTTTCGGGCTCATCATTGTTTTCGTCGTCTTTGTTGCTTGGTATGGCTTCTTCTCTCTCGTCATGATCTTGCGCATTGCTGTTGGCGCAAACATCAATTATTTCATCCTCCAGTAGTAAGGTTACGTCTGCGGTAGGAATCGTGGTAATTCGTCCAATCGATGGATGTAGAGCCTCCATGCTGGCACCTGCGTGAGTCATGCGCAATGAAGATTGTAATGCTTTCTTTGGAGGCATTGAAGGTTAATTGGTGTTTGATTCATGATTCTGTACTGATTGCAACGCGCTGAAATGGACGGATACTCGCCCGCTCCTGTGAGTGAAACTTATCCGGTATCTGAAACTCTCAAAATAGTGTAAGGGTGCGTATGCACTCGTCCGGCTGTATAGGGATACAGCTGGTATTCTGGTATACCATTGCACACTGCACACAAGTCTGATTTTCGTTAAAGAGCTAAGTGTCATGGCGATGACTATATGAGTGCAGTTAGCTGGCACTGGACATATCACGTGCCTCGCCATTATCGGCAACCACACCTTGCATGTTAATCAGAAGGAACTTACACCCAAAATACTACATTGACAGATGTATGCTACCTTTCCGATACAAAAGTGATTGTCAAAGTGTTCCGGTCGAATTTTCGATATGAAGGTGATGCTGTAATCCTATTGTTGAAAAATGCCATGTGCCAACTGCTGATTCACCTAGGAACCTCGCAGCACGGGGAACTCATGTAGTGATTGTCTCCCATATTGAATCACTCGACTGCCATCCTGCCAGAAGTGCCGAGTACAATTCACAGACATTCATAACACACACCAAAAGGTTGGTTACTGGAATGTGGACATTGATAATCGAAATACCAGCGAAGGCAACTGGGAGGGAGACCATCACTTGTATATGGAATGGTACTATGGGAGTGAGGATACTCCAATCGCACAGCAGCAGATTGTGAGCGCATACTGATAGCAACATATCAGGGTAAGCAGCAAGTGGTCCGGGTTTTGATCAGTTGTTCAGTTCAGTTTGGTTCCACACCCAGCAAAAATCCCGACCAGCTTTGTCATGACAGCGTCATAAGCAGGACTGGAGAGAAACTGGCAGTTGTGTACGTGGGTTGTACCCCGACTGCTGAGCCATTTGACCGTCCTTGGAATGTGCGGTCCTATTATGTATTTGACATCAGAATGTCTCATGGCATGATCATTTGGTCAATTGTGCAATTTCAACCACTCGTTCACCTTCCACTGTGAGATTTGGGATCGGACCAATAGTCATTGAAGTACTCTGATATTGCGCAATAGAGAACCAGCAATTTTTGGGGTATCGATAGTAACTCCACAAATATTGCAATGATCGCAAATCTGGGAACCTGCGGGGAATGAGAGGCTAATACTACAAAATATATGTACCGACTATAACTTGATACAATTCGAACTCAAAAAGTTAATTGGAGGCGAAATCGTAAACTTGAAATGCACGGTGGTTTGTTGTACATCGGGCCCATTTCCAATGGTACCGGTTAGTCGTGTGGTTAACCCTGTTGCTACAGCCAGGTTTCCTATGTAACTTTACAGTTAACCAACCAGGGAACTTGGACCCATTGCTAACACGTTCAGTAACGCAATCACAGTTCCCAGGCTGATTCAACCAATACCACTGACAAAGAGTAACGTCCCAAAGCGATTTACAATGTTTGATATCATGGAGACAAGCAGGATCAAGGGGATCAAAGAAACGTAAGACACAATGCATCACTTGATTATTACCAAGTGCAATGTGAAGTTTCACCGAGCATTACAACTCAAATACTATTAAGGAAGCTTAGTGAGCAGTCAAGTAGGAAGATTGGGTAATAAACTAAGGTATAGTCGGAAGAATGCGTGAATTGGCAAGATGTATCATGTTTGACCGGATTAGCACATCCAGTGGTTGAATAATTCCAGGCTTAGCTTGGCCTTCGCACGAAGTCCTAATCAGGCGGAGAGGCCATCTCCAACTTCAACTCTTTCTATATTTAATTAATAATTGCAGCCGTTGTTGACTGCACCGTACATTTAAACTAGCATTAAGAGACAGTTATCATTATTTGGTGTTCTGAGAACATTATTGGAATGGTAAGGTGATCGGCGTAAGTGTAGTGATGTTGTCACCGATGCATGGTTACCGTCACGGGGCTGTCAGTAGAGGTGTCTAGGTCCGTGTAACCGCCTACATTATTTCGCCGTCGCTATGGGGACTTAGCTCCTTACCGAATGTCATACCACTTACATCCACACTTCTCCCACATGTGCTAGTATGAAACCATATATCATACAGTATCCCTTTACTGCCAAGCGCTTCACTGTACGCCTCTACAATCTAGTCATTTTGCAGAACTTTATAACCATTGATGACGAGACCATGCAAACATGCCACTTTAATTGACCCATTGTGATATATAATCAATCACACAATTACAATCCACAACTCTTAATGCCTCCTAAGACAATACAATGATGCCTAGTTCATATGCCTGACATGTGTGTGAGCATGGAATCCATCTAAGCATCACTCCAGCCAATCAATCCACTTCCTATGGGCAGTGTCTCGGTACGACCAAGATGCAAAATCAATGCTGATGATGCTGTGGAGACTCCAGTGGCACAGTGAGCCTGCGATTCTGATGTTGAGGTAGGAGAAGAAGACGACGACCAATGTGATACCACCTTACCAGAGGGTTAGAATGATCAAAGCAGAGATGTCATGGTGTCTAACATTACAGAAGACAACCGAAAGGTGTTACTTGAAAAATGCTGAATGTTACATAAACACTTATTCTAACAACAAGTCGAATGGATATAGGCGAGAACTGGAATTGATATGGAAGTCGAGCGCTGCGGTACAATTGAATGTCAGGAAAATTACGGAACTCCATCAACAATCATTGCAATCATTGACCCTTTACCATTCTGTGGCGGGCAGAAGGATTTCGATAAGTTTGTCAAAACATGGTAATCACACATTTCATCCCTTCAGCACCTAGTCCCCAGAGCGGATCCCAAACAAGTTCAGTATGCAGCCTCTTTGCTTCACACATGGCAATAGCACCAAGCTATGACTCAGTGAAAAACAGACAATTCAGACCCATTCAAGCGTGCTAGCCGCCTATATCAGACCAAGGACCAGTGTTTTAGGGAATTTTGAACTCTTGGCAAACATGCTTCAAATAATGTATACAGTTACAGGTTGGAGTCTCAATTCAATGACACAACCTATGCGGAAGTACCAGCAATTACCAAACAAATCAGTCCAAGTTTATGCCAACCACATAAAAGCAAATTCAAAATGAGCCGGCTGGAGAATAACAACGCATGAAGTGGTCCTATAGGTGATGGCATGGGCAGGTCAGTGGCACGCAGTCCAGACGAAAGTCAAACATTCATCCTGCCCTGCCAAATTCATGTTCCTGTCACTCAACACACTCTTCGACTGGACGGCAGCCTCAAAGTCCAAACCACGTGACTCAAAGCCTCAGGGACAAAAGGGGTAACACAAGGAAGCAGGGGAGTCGCTGAATGGTGGCGGAAGGTAAAGTAATTTCCAACAATCCCAGTTGGACCCCACGGAATACACTATCGCCAATTCCAATAACTACAACAACTGAGATTCAAAGTTGGACAACGCCTAGAAGTGTACTGAATGAGGCCGTGCCAGCTTATCACTAACATCATGGCATTCAATTGATGACTACATAAGCTACAGGCACACCACCAATGTACCCACTGCTGCATTGGAGACCACAAAACCTAACTTTGTACCAAATACAGCAAGACACACCCAGCAGTGCATCACTCCAGCAATCGCACCAGCTATGATGGCCTACAAAGTACATGCCAAAAATCATTCCACCCGGAGTAGTATACGAACTTTACTTCCTCTTACAATTTCGAACACGACAGGACAGGCTGGACAATAAAGAGTTAGGATATTGAAGCTTTGGAAATCATACCACAGGTCGAACCGTAGTTGAGATTCAACCGCACTTAATCAGCTTGAAATCCAGAGTGATTCCGGAAGCCTGCGCTCTGATATCAAGTGAATACCTAGGGGCACAGATTGATCAGACTGGGCTGATATCATTCATGACGTCCTTGTTAGAAACATACACAGAAAGATCCAGAATGTCAAAGCACTAATCGACGTCAGTTCAATGAGCATCCTTAAGTCACCCAGCCTACTCAGAAAGCACAAATTGCCCTCCAATCCAGCATTCCCCTCCACCCACGGTTGAAATGCCCACGTGATGATATCTACAAATGAGATCCCAATGGCCAGTCACTTGGTTCAGCATTTTGAACACCTCAAACCTGTACACTAATCTGAGGTTTATGTCGTCCCAGTGAAGGTATTCATCCTAGCCCTGGGTCTGCCACGGTTTTAGGCGAGCAACCTGGAAATGAACTTGAGCACACCTCATTTGACACCACTATGAGTGGTAAATGATTTGCGATGGGCCACCACTCCGGAAGGACATCAGGTAAGCCTTCTGCCGGAATGCGGTGAACACAACACCAAACAATAACATCTCACACATGTACCACTTCTGGGGGTGATGGCATTCGGTCAGCTCTTAGCTCCAATAGAAGTCGTTGGGGCATTCGCCATACAACTTGGACTGGGTCAAGGGATGCTGAAATCACCCATGGAAGATATCACCAAAGATGCAAGACACCCCCTGATGAAGAACGTGGGAGTAGGCCCAGCAGCAGTAGTTGTAGTTGATGTGTGACACAGTGACTGAGATTGGATGACTGCTACCGGCATGCTGAGACATGACCTGGAGGGAATGTGAGCGAAAGTGGAGGTCGAATACAATGAACCGGGTAATCCAGCTATCCAGCTACACCTTCCTATCTCCCCACACACCACGCAGGCAAAAAAGTAGCCATGTATAATGAGAATAGGGATAGACCCAGACAGTATGGAGAGAGTAACAACAGATGATGGGGGTCGCATACCAGCAAAATTTCAAGAATTTATGAAAATCTTCTGCAGGAACATGCTGAGACATTCACACCGCACAGGCCAATTGACCACATAGTGGAGCTGAAAGTCAACTACAATCAACAATCTGGGAGGATCGACAACCTCTCAGATGTCAAATTGCAGAAACAAAATGCCTGCATCGAAATCAAGCTGGCGAACAGCTTCAAGCGATTGTCCTCATCCTCGGCCACTACACCGATCCTATTAACAAATAACAATGACTGTGAACTCAGCATCAGTGGCAATTATTGAGATTCCAACCTAGGCATGATGCATAATAGATACCGCCTTCCACTGATCTCGGAACTACTCCATCCAGTGCACAATGCACGAATCATCACTCAACTGTACCTCCAGACCGCATGCCCCCTCAACCTAATCGGGAAGGCAAGCAGTTCAGGACTGATTTGTGATCCCGCAATCGATAGTTTAATTAGCGAGTTATCCCTTTGGGTTGATAATTTCACTAGTGTCAAGTCACGCTTTCTTTGTTGATTGTCTACAGCCTTACATTGATGACTTCACCAGATGTTGCATTGATGATATTATCATCTTCTCGACCATTGAAGAGGAGCACGAAGACGATGTCCAAAAAGTGCTACAACGTTACACACACTTCAGACTCCTTAGGAAAGCTGAAATGTGGCAATGCCAAGGTCGATTCGACAGGGTTCTTGGGAATATCAAGAATTTTGATCGATTGGTGATGGAGGCAGACAGGATATTCATGATCAAAGTCAGGGCGATTCCAGAATCAGTTCATGAGGTGCAAGATTATTTGGGTTCCACAAACTTCTAATAAAGATTGATTCGGAAATATTCAAAGGCAATGGCTCCCATACCAAACTTGGTGCGGCCACAATGTTCCCAGAAGTAGAAATCGACTTGGGATGCCAAACTTGCATTTTGAACGCATTATATGGCCATTACTAATCCACCAATTCTGCGGCATTTCATCCACCAGACCCTGATCATTGTGTAGACCGATGCAGCCAGCTTCGCAATCTCTGCGATACATAACCAGAACTAAGGATTCAAGATTCTTTGCCAAGTCAATTTTGACTCAGGGATATTCGTTCCAGCAGAAAGGTACTAAATCATGCACCATTGCGAGTTTTTCGCGAATGTCGACACATTATACCAATGCAGCCACAATCTTGGGGGTGCCAATCACAAGGTCCTGTTCCGGTGCAACTTCAAGAATCTCAAGATCTTCCAAAATTCCAGACTGCTCTCCCGAGGGAAGGCCCGTTGTGCGGAAAGTCAATCCTTTTACAACTTTGTCATTGAATACTTCAAAGGCAGAAAAACCCGGCAAAACAACTATCATACTGTCAGGAGTATGAGATAGCGTTTGAGCGACAGGCCACGCAACTACTGGCAAGCTGCGCAACTACCACTATCGAAATGTATGATGAAATCCTTCAAGAAATATAACCCGCCCAGGCTAGGGACGTGTTGACTGCTGATGGGAAACAAAAGATTATCAACATCAAATCATGAATATCTCTGATCTGCAACGAATATCTGATTTAGAGGAAAAAGCATACAAAGAATGGAGAGTCGCTGCCGGAGTTCTCACCTCAAATGGAAAGATCAATATTCCCTAGAACCATGTGCTTCACAACCAAGTCATCAGCCTGTTCCACAACGACCCAGAATCAAGCCACTTCCAAGCTCTCAACCCTACGAAGTGAGGACCACGGGATGTCATTGGGCCCACAATGGACTCCTCTGTACCAAAGTAACTTACTGGGGGCGAAATGTGACACCCAATCACGGTACCATGGTACACCCCTCCTTACAAACACATGCCACTGCCACAACTCTCCAAACCTTGAGTTGGACTGACCCTGGAAGGCGTTACAGACTACGCTGAGTCAACCACCTCCAGGTATTCAGGGATATTGGTAATCGTTAATCGATGGATGAAAATGGAAATCTTCTTCCTTTGCTAGAAAGGTATTGGCTTACTGGTGCTGGCAAGAATGTATTCCAAACACGTGATCAGGAACAACAGCATACCAGATGTTATTGTTACTCAACGCGGACTCCCGGTCAGTATACCAGCATATTCTGAATTCAAACCTGGCATCACCTGAGCATCACTGAGATGCAGTCGACGGCCGTCCATCCACCTATCAATGGCGAGGCAGAATGGCAAGACCTGATAATTCAACTTTACACACTGTCCGCTTCCAACTACGAGCAGAATAACTGAGTAGAATGGTTTCCATTAGCAAGGTGTGTTTACAACAATTCAGTCTCTCACTCAACATGGATGACATCATCTTGATTGAACTACCACTCCCACCCGCCAATTCAGTTCAAGCTACCCAAGGACCCCTCAAATATCAGGTTGGGATCCTGACAGATGCCATGGTTGCATGAATTGAGGTGACTCACCGACCGCTCCGCGACAGGTAGTTGGAAGCCAATGTATGCCAATCAAATTGCAATGGTGGAAAAACCTAAACTTAGGAGACAGGAACATAATGTCTCTGTTGACTGGAAACTTCACACTGATTGGAGTGTCAAAGAATCTCCACGACAAGTGCACTGGACTGAATACAGTACGCAAGATCATCAATCAGACTGATTACAAAGTAGACTTGCTTAAAACAATGCAGAATTACATGGTCTGCCATGTGTTACAGCTCAATCACGACAGACCACGTGTGATAGGACAACCATTCTCTGAAACAATTGCAGTACAGTTGATGATTCGGTGGAATGAGAAGTTACACAGATACTTCACTCTGACGAGCGGAACCAGATGCTGCCGTACAGGATTATGTGGAGCGGGTTCTGGCCCATGTGCACCAGCTGTGAGTCGATTGAAAGCCTCAAGCATGCACAGGAAATACTGGACAAATTCCCCCAAGATCACCTAGCCAAGCCACGGAGATGAATGACCAGAGATATTGGACGCGGAGGGATTGAACGAATGGTAATAACGAGGCAAATGTCATGTGGGCATTCCTTCTTCCAATTTCTTTTTGTTCGGAACTGGTCCAGTACAACTGGTGGTGGCACAGATTGTAATCTTTCCAAGATTGCAGTGAATTGGTGGTGGAGTTTCCCCATGCAACACAATGCCACCCGGAAGAGTCTTGCTCTATCTTAGGACTTCGGAGATCGTACTTGCGTGTCTGCAGGTGTCTGGTTTCTTTTAATAGTACTTTCCAGCCCGGAAGTGCTGTCTAGTGGGGGGGGAAAATGTATCTGCGTTGCCAGGTATGCATTGTGAGAGTTGCTGGGTGATCACATGTGGTGCCCAGCTCCAGGTAACCGCCAACATTATATGGACATTGTGACTGACATCAAACTATGTACTAAATATCTTACACCTTACTTCTACACTTTATCTCACTCAAGCCAGTGTGACACCATATCCCACACAAAATTCTTATGGTGCCAAGCATGGCCGTGTGCGCTGTTACAATGATCCACAACCAACCTGCTTGCAGACTCTCTTGGCACATGTGTTATCGACAGGGTCACTGCCCATTCTCACAATGAATGTCATTGGAGAGTCAATGATATTTGCTTGTCCATCAGGGGTAACGAATGTACGGATTCGTTGCCGCTGTTTGTAAAAGAGGTATTAGTTGCCTTCCCAGTGAAAAATAATACGATCAGGGATACTGCCCCATTTTGAAAATGAGCATCAATGGAGCGTCAATGGTTTGTAGTTCTGTAAGTATGGTAATTAAAAGGTGACCTGGTTGTTGTTCTCCATGACCAATGTACTTGCTGCCATCCTTGGGAAAAGAGTATACAATACGGTCACTGGCCCATTGTGGAGATGAGCGCCAATGGAGCGTCAAGGACTTTTGGCAGACCATCTTGTGTAACCTAGGTGGCGATTGGTTACCACCTTGCATATACAAGGAGTTTGCCGCATTCTGAGTTAAATATATAAGCAATATGCTTTGTGACCCATTCTCTTTTGAGCTGATTGGATGTATGGATATCACTATGCCAAGGACTATGATGTACCTTCCCTCTTTTGTAGATAGCACCATTAGTTATCAATCGACCTTATGTCGATGCGACATGTCTTGTTACACAATACAATAGACACACCTTCACATACGCCTGCGCACACTCGACTACTCAAGCACACGCCACTGTACACCAGGTATAAGCCCTTGCGTTCAAAAAGGCAACCGACAATCAATTTCTTCCATTTTCTTTTGTCGAGTGGAAGTCAACATCGTCACGGAGAAGCATCTCCACAAGCTAAGCGACTACGCCGCACCCCGCCGTATTTCTGACTACGACTGCTGGACATCACCCGTACAGTCTGAGAGAGTACGATAGCTGACCATGGCGATATAACATCCTGTTACAGGATCTGTTCAATCACCATCACCATCACCAAGTTCAATGACACGAACTATGCACAATGGGCAATCGAGATGGCCCTAGTTCTCGAGCAAAAGCATGTGTATGGTAACATTAAAGGATACGACGACAGGCTGGAAGAGCCAGCAGCAACCGTGACCGGTACAGAGCACACCGCATTCAAAGACTTCATGAATCGCCATGATGTTACCAGATCGACTATCCTACTCGGCATGGAACCGAGGATACAAGGGGAATATATGGTCCTGGAGGATGCGAAGACACTTTGGGAAAAACTAGTATCAGCCCACATGTCAAAGTTCAAGCTCGACATCTTCCAGATGACTGAAGACGTTTGGAGCATCAGGCTACTGGACTCCGGAGATATCGACAAATAAGCATCACAGATCGATCGGAAACTCGAGGATTACAATCTCTGCGCTGGGCCAACGACCACCGACACTGATGCCCACACGGAGAATGCAAAGAAAATCTGCAAGATGTTTGAGCAAGAGCACATCTTCTACCTCCTTCGCGGAATCCCAAGGAAAGACGAGTGGAAAGACTTCCTGGAGCTCATGATGGACAAAAACCCCACGATGACCACCAGGCCCAATGAGATTGTCACCATGCTCGTCGAAAAGGAAGCTGCAATCAACAGAGAGAATGGGCTCGCTCCAGAAGCTCTGCTCATTGCAAAGAAATGTGGCAGAGGTGGCAGAGGCGGCAAAGTTGGCAATAGTCCAAAGAGGGATAAGAGAGATGAGACGAGAGATAATAAGGACGAGAGGAAAGAGAATGATTTCCGTCAGTGCTTTCTTTGCCAGCGGCGAGGGCATACCATCGAGAACTGCTGGAGCAAGCAACGCGGCAATCCTCCAAAGTCTGTCAACAGTGCAGCAAAAGCATCGACTGAGACTACTTTGACTGTCACCACATCGATCGAGAACTATTGGATGGTGGCTAGCTCAAATGCTTCATCCCGTGATTGGTTCATCGATTGCGGATGAACAACTCACATCTCCCTATGTTGATCAATGTTCATCACCTACACCGAATATCTTCCAAATCCGAAGAAGGTGAAGGGATACAATGGGGTAACATCATATGCATCCGCATATGGGAGAGTTAGGTTGACTTGCCAGCTGCCAGCATGATCGACGGAAACAATCATACTCCAAGAAGTGGTGCATTTGCCGGGATAGTTCAACCGCATCTCACTGTCTCAGATCCTGGACAAGGATGTCAAAGTCGAACCTGTGAATCACTACGGTCTCAACCTGTACCATCGCCATTCCAAGTTGATTGCCACTGCACCTCAGGTGGATGGGCTCTTCGTTCTGGATCGCGTTCTGTAACGGGAATCCACCAAATACACCGATATCTACGACAGCTGCCTGCTGGCACTTAAGCCTACTGGGCATCCATCCTGGCACGATGCAGAGAAGCAGATGTTATGGCACTGCCGCCTGGCACACATGGATGTGAAGGATTTGGAGATCTTGCAGAAGTTCGTAACCTATGCTCTGACGATGACCGAAAAGTGCCATTGCAAGAGATGCATCAAGTGGAAATTGACTTGGAAGCCCTGTGCTCTGTGTACAACTTCCCGTGCCACTGAGCTACTGCAGCTCGTGTACTCAGACATATGCGGTCCCCTGGAAACAGCCACCAGAGGAGATCCATACATGCTGCTCTTCATCGAAGATGCCACGGGGCACATAGATGAGTACATATTGAAGTACAAGTCGGAAGCCCTTGAGAAATTCAAAAAATAGCACGATCATCGAGACAAGGAGTCGGGCACGCAAGTGAAGCAATTTCGTGCTGATGGAGGTGGTGAGTATACGTCCAAGAAATTCGCGGAATACCTAAAATCAGAAGGGATCCTAAAGGAAACGAAAGAAGCTGGATGACAGAGGCACTCGCGGCATATTCGTTGGGTACAGCATATCGACTTAGCAGTACTTCGTATACGATCCATTGGCCAGGACGCTACGCCGCTCCCGGGATGGGGTATTCAGGGAAGGGAAGTGGTACACAGCACCGAATGCTGCAGACTAAGCGATCTTAGACGAGCACTTCTACACAGATGTCATCGAGAAACCCAAACCCACACAGAAGCATGGTTGCCAACCAGAGATGAAAGTTCCAAATGTCAAATGGAGGAGCCATTGGACGACAATTCACCTCCGGATCCTCCGAAGCCAAAGAAGAAGTCACGAGAATTGGCTGGACTTGAGTGGTCGCTTGGAGATGCATGGAAGCTGCCGGCCAAAGGTAGTCACCGAAACCGCGCTGGCAAGTTGCCCAATTCTGCACAATTGGCTCTCGACGATGATGAATTCGAAGATATGATTGCCCTCTACGCTGCAGCTGCGATCTCCGAAAATCCCGAGGACGGGATCGATCAAAAGTATTACAACGCAACAACCGAGTCTCTGCTCGCCGAGAAATGGGATACGGCAATTACAGAAGAGTTAGATGCAATTGGTCAGCATCAAGCCTTTGGAGATTTCGTGGAGCTTCCGGAAGGGAGTAAGGCTTTGCCAAGTGACAAGGTATACAAGATTAAGCGCGATGGAGCAGGAATTGTGCAGCGGTGCAAGGCCAGGCTAGACTGTGGAGGAAATCACAAAATCGAAGGCATCGACTACCAGGCTACGTATACACTCACTCCTCGCTTGGGCCATCTTAGGCTGGGACTCGCGATCGCTGCCAAGTACGATCTCAAGATCCCTCAAACGGACGTATGCATGGCGTTCTTAGGAGTTGACTTGGATCAAGAGATCTATATGCACCCGTGACAGCGATATTTTTGTTTACTCCATCCCGGCAGCCGATACGGCGATCCAAGATCAAATACTTCGCGGATGATGGTTCTCCACTTGAGAAAGTTTCTTTCTGACCTGAAATAGTCTTGGCACGTTTGGTACAGCACTGTATAGGCCTTCGTGAGCTCGATTGGATTCTTGGCATCACGTGTTGAGGGAAGACTTTGCGTGCTTCATAATCAATGCATAGTCGTCGCCGCAGTCGTTTTGTACGTTGATGATCTCCTTATCATTGCTAATGAGTGCTTCATTGGGCAGATCAAGCATCAGAAGAAGGAGAGGTTCCGGATGCATGATCTCGGGAGTGTCTCCTCCTATCTCGGCATAAACATCAAACGCAATCGGGAGCATCACACGATCAACAACCATCAGCACAGCTACATTCGGACAATCCTGGAGACATTCAGCATGGACGAGTCCAGGCCGGATCCCATACCAAGGGCAATAAAGCTTCACAAGAGGAAGCCAGACAAAGAAGCCTACGATCGGACCATATTTCCAATCGATGATCGGAAGCCTCATGTACGCTATGACCGCCACTGGGCTTGATATCGCATATGTCGTCGGAGTTCTCAGCCGGTATAATCACCACCTGAGCAAGGAGCATATGGTAGCTCTCAAGCGCGTGTTTCGCTACCTCAACGGCACAAAGGACTGGCGACTCCGTTTCGTATGAGCACTTGCAGGAGCACTTGGAGGAGCATTTGGAGTAGCACTTGGAGGAGCACTGGGAGGAGCACTTGGAGGAGCACTTGGAGGAGCACTGGGAGGAGCACTTGGAGGAGCACTTGGAGGAGCATGTGGAGGAGAACTTGGAGAAAGAACAGTCGGAAGAGCAGGAGAAGGAGATGGCGCAGTTGGATGTTATGTCAATTCGGACTATGCTGGATGCCCGGATGGCTAAAAATTGACAAGCGGACTGGTTATCACCTTCGGAGGAGTGGTCGACTTGGGATTGACAAAACAGAAGTCGACTGCCCTGTCCACCACTGATGCCGAATACTATGCCTTTGGAGTTGCCTGCATGAGACTCACCCAGATTTCGCATCTCCTAAACGAGCACGGCATCCTGACTATCCCTCACGTGTTATCTGATTCCCAGTCACGGATCGCGAGAATCAAGAACAGAATCTACTGCGGAAATGCAGTTGCACACAATGCGACCAAATACTGTCTTGCTCCAGATATGGCTAGAAATGAAGAGATCGACTTGAGCTATGTACCGACTACTGAGATGGTCGCCGACTGCTTCACCCAGCCACTGCCAAAGCCCGCCTTCTTGACGCAGTTTGAAGCGATGGGAATGATCGGTATTGGACTCGGAAATGGCCTCGGAATTGGAATTGGAAATGGTCTGGGGAATGGTGACGGAAATGGTTTCGGAACTGGAAATGGCAATCGGGAATGCCGACGGAAAACAAATTGATTGATTGGGCACGTTTGTTTTGAGGAGATCCACAATGTTTGATTGGCACCTTTTCTCCTTTGTTTACTGTTTTTGTTTGAAATGGACGTGATAGCCGTCCTGGAGGAGTGTTGAGCTGATTGGAAGTACGGATATCACTATGCCAAGGACTATGATGTAGCTTGCCTCTTTGGTAGTTAGCACCATTAGTCATCGATCGACCTTATGTCGATGCGACATGTCTCGTTACCCGATACAATAGGCACACCTTCGCATACGCCCGCGCACACTCGACTACTGGAGCACACGCCACCGTACAACATTCTCAAACTGAGCGTCGATGGAGTGTCAATGATAGTTGGTACAGGAGTGTGGGCAATCTAAGTGTCCCAAAGTGCAAATAATTCATAAACCATGTCGTGGCAGCGATTTCATTTGACACAGTGCATGACACAGGTGTTACCCCATCATGAGAACTGAGCGTGCACGGAGGGTGGTCAATCTTTGGTCTTCCATCCTGGGTAAAGAAGGGTTTGTGGAGAGAAATCGGCTTGGAACAAAACTTTTGACTGCCGTTATCGCCAAAAATATAATATATAACAAGAAAAACATGTATTCGAAAACAATCGATGTCACAGATTGCGAGACCTGTAGTAGGAGGTTATTGGCTATCGAATGCCTAATGTTAGTAATATACCAATATCGAACTGCAAAACCAAGAGCATTATATTAATCTACAGATGGACCCTGTGGGCGACACACTGATGACCCGCACAATTCAAGGGGGTTGGCAGATTCTCATCAAAACTTCGCCGAATTGATAGGCCAGCTGTATTCACAACCCGTACGGCTAAACGATTGACAGGTTGGTTCACATTCTGAGCCTGACAAGAAGTTACAGTCCGGAACCATTGCTAATACCAACGTCCATCCCGGCGCCCTGCCAGAGCGTCGCATGTTAGTTGAATCATATGACCCCGTTACTGACTCTCAACATTGCACTGAGTTTTCCCCAAAGGTGTTTCCGGTGGCCTCATCTGGACGAGAATCGTGTCACCTTCATCTTTGCAAGATCAAACTGAATTACGGATCTTCTTTCCCCCTGAATGGATTTCTTTGGGCATCACTGAAATATCATGACCACCAGATTGACAACACTTCCGGTTGCCACCCAACCCAGGTTTTCCACTCTTCATTGGGCTTCTCGGAGCTGGGTGGAGTGAGATTGACGCAATTGCGTGCGATAAGATCACGTGCTCAACAGGCCGGATCATGGATTTGGACTTAAAGATCCCAGGCTATATGGACGTATCAATGACTAGGTATTTTGTTATGATAGACGATATTTCACCGGATAATGGGACTGCAATGAAGAGTTAATGGAAGACGGGCTTTACGGAGGTTTGTAAAGATGACCATTAGGGGGCATTCAGTGCTACAGAAGCAGTCAAGGAATGCGGCCCATACAAACGCAATTCCGCACAGGGTGGAAATGAATGCCCAGAGATGGATCACGGCCAGAGAGGCATTACGGCCGGTGATGGATGACAAGAGATGGATCCTGTCTGGAGATGGATTGCGTTATAATATGGATCACTACCAGTTTTGGATGGATGACAGGTGATGGATCAGGGAAGACGGATGACAATTTATCTCCTTTCCTTGTATGGTGATCGTGACGTTATCCAAAGTTATATGATTCTCGCGATCACGACTTTGATTTCAAGCTACGAAATTACAATCCAGCGCAGATATGCAGACATACGATGTACCGGCGCCTAGGCTCCACCGAGTAAAACCCAGAGCACTATTCAGATATGCCGAATTGCACAGCTACATGGCGAGTTTCAATGCCGAATATGATCCTAAACGATTTCCCAACTCAGCTTCGGTGATCCCGAGTCACACAGCTATGCTGCCGATACGGCACATCTCGAAGCCGTATGAGATTAGTCTTTGGCGGAGCAACTGTCTTTGAAGCGGGGGATGACTGTGCCCGAATCGCATTAATCCTTATCTTGTACAATTACCGTATCGGACATGCAGGAACGAAGCACGGTGAAACGCATTCAACAATAGATAAGGCTAGCAACTGCGAAAAGTGCACGAAGGAAGGAGATGGCAAATGCACTTACAGATGAATCAAGAAGCCGCATCCCCAAGTGACAATCCCGAATAAGATCACGATGAAGTCTCGACAATCACGAGATGCACAGCTGATACCAGAAATCGACTTCCGTACCAAGCCTAACCAATCGATATAGCACCCGAAGAAGAAGTAATGGATTAGTCGTCGGCGGAGCTACTATGTACAAAAGGGGAATGACCGTACTGGAAGCAAAATCATCCCCTACTGCAAGGAATCACCATATTGGAAGTGCTGGGCGGAAGCAGCTTGGAGCACACTTACCGGCTCAGAATCACAGCTGGAGATTGGTCAATGAGTGGGCCTTGGAAGACATCACTCACAGAGTCGACAAGTGTACACGGAGAAGAGTCAAGAAGCAAAACAACGCTGTGGATACCCACACAAGCGACAGCAAGAACACCTGGTGAAGGTGCGGAAACCATACCCAGAGGAAAGCCAGTGAGCATACCCAGCAATTGGAGATGGTAGGTGCACCGAGCACAGGGCGGATGTCTAGTGTACCTACAAGTGCACTGACTTGGAGGATGATCATTGCGACTACATATGCACCGGAAAGATGATGAGATGAAGGTCACGTTCGCTTGGTGTGTGCCGAACATGTGCAAATATGTCTACCGAAGCAATTCCGAACGAGACCGAAAATGATCTCCAAACGTATCCAACAGTCTACCAAGCGGCATCGCGAGCATGTCACCAAAACACATCGCGAGAGATCATGCCAGCACGGCCTCGCGAGAGACAGTCACCACATGGCATCCTGGGAGACAGTTGAGACAATTACCGAGAGATGATAACTGCGCATAGCAACCAAGATCATGGCCGAATGACTCCACAATGGGATTGAATATGTGGATCATCGGGAGCGCTTTACCGAAGCCACCGACTGGCATGTATACCAAACGGCATACCGGAATGAATGCCGAACAACCATATTGGAGGCCTCTAAGCCTGCTTGGGCAATAGTGAAGGAATATGAATATGACTACTAACGGGCACTGTGTGACAGCCACTGGCTGCAAGAGATGATGTTAGATACTCAGGCTGACCTATAAAAGTATGCACGAGGATCTGGAGAGCATGAGCCTCGGGAGAGCGCAAACGCGCCTGAATATCTATGTGGTATAAATGACCATTTTATGAGAAGCTTACGAGATACATACGAGGTTATATATGACTGACCATAACCACCGGCTATGATAACAAGAGCCAAAGTAGCTTTCAACGCAGCAACAGTGATTACGAATTGGCTGGGCCTGCAGAGTTGTTCGTCATGAATTGAGTGAGCTCGAGTGCAGGCGCACATGGAAGTATGCTGAGTGTGACCGATTACTGGAATGCTGACAAATTAGATATACGGATGCAATCGCAAATTGGAATGGCGATATCGATGATGAGCAGCGAGCGGAAGCCACCATCGATGCCACCGAGTCAAGACGTGGCTCAATCTATATATCAGGATTTCACCGGGTCTACTGTGTCTCATTCCGACAATGACCTACACTTGGTACCAGATACAAGTGCGAGATTGCAAGGTCGGTTCCCAGGCATTCCGGAATTTGAGATATGGAGGACTGTGTCATGTTGAATGTTCCTTCTCTTCTCTACTCTTGACTTCTTTACTTCTTTGGATCTCGGCCCGGTATAAATGGCGTCAGCATGGGTTTTTACCACCTCTGGTGATAAGTGAAGTGGAGGTGGAGTTTCCCCATACGCCAGATCCGCCGAATGGCTACGATACAATACTGATTGGTGATGGGGCTGATGGGTTCGTATATTTGCGTACGTTGAACAGTCGTCTGATTGTTTCTTTTCCTTTTCTACTCTTGAACGCGTTATGCAGCCCAGGGGGTCAGCACCTAATGGGGTAGATAATGTAACGGCACCATCGGGAAAAGTGCAAATCGACTATTGACGGCGCTACGCGCACATGCGCACACGCGCAGCTCGTAGCAAGCTTCCCGTGGACCCCTGCGCGACGCGCAGCCTATAGTCATCCATATTCGGTCCATAGACATCTGTGAGTGGGCCTATGGATGCATTTACGACCGATGGCTCTCTGAGTGGACTACCATCGAACTGATCATGTCCTGTGAGTTCCCGCAGGCTCTATGCATTGGTAGAACGTATATCTGGATATCCAGTGGACATTCCAAGCCCTCAATGTTCCAATTTGACTACTTGTATTTGGCCACTACGTGTATAGAGATCGCTGCAGTGCCACTGCATGAAGGGTGGATATCCTATGATAGTACAATGAGTGCATGGCAACTCCAAGTCGAGGTCACTCTAAATCTATTGGATTAGCATATGGCGGCGGAATAATGATGGTGATATTGCGATAGCACAATGGGAGTGCGACAGCTAGCTGTCCAGTCCATAGTAAAGCTATGAATGTTCTGAATTGGAATCATATGCAACTATTGGTATATTCACTGAATTTCCCCATGAACTATCACACAATGCTGATTGCAGTTCAGGTAGAGCTATGGCACGATGATCATAGAGTTGCAGTATTCTACAAAGGCTATTGTACGATTTCCAATGGACCTAGAGTATGATGGTCACAGAGTTGCAGTATTCTACGAGAGCCATGGCCGGAATTCCAGTGGAGCGATTGCACGATGTCCAGTGGAGCTATGGTTAGATGCTCATTAACTTCCGGTCGCCGGAAGGCTGCTACTGCAGGATTAAATTCATACTACAATATACACTTTCACTAATGAATACCAATCTTTCAGCAGCACTTCTAGTCCAACTTACTATGCGAAACCATTACTCCAAACTACAAAATCAACTTCACTTCCTTGACGAAACCGTAACTCAACACTACTATCCCACATCCAATTCCTTCGCCAGACATACAGAAACCGTTCTCTTGAACATTATCAGTAATTCTACCCCAGGTGCCGTCCATTCCAAGATAATATAGTTAGCACAGGGCACATGCCCTCGGGTATACTTGCTTACGATACAGATATTGACCATTGTTTATCATCTTCTGTATATTGCAGCACCTCAAGAGCTGCTAACATTTCCTTCATCATGTCAAGGATTTTCTTGGATGCTGGGAATGCCGGTGAGTTTGGGATGCTTATTCTTTCAACTGCCTTGGAGTTTAGTCTTGTGATATCCTGAACCTTATATCATATTCTGGCCATGGAAATGTCTGACGATTCTGCGGTGGTACACATGTTATCCTACATCTGCTGATAACTCTTGAATATCGCTGCAATGGTTAGTGATTGTGCAGCCACCATTGGCAAAATCACTCACCGCCGGCATTTATCGAGTCAAATAGCAGTGCATCTACAGCCTCGCCTGTGGCACCGGAGGTGTAAAGCTACCACTTGATAGTGGTTGCCATTAGACAGACGAACTCCGGTGACATTTACGCCAGAGCGCGTGAATCTTTGACTCGCAAGGATTTGTTCGCCCTGCAACAACAGGGGTATTGGTGGTTGCAGTGTAGCTGCTAACATATTGCTCCATGGGATTCTGAAAATAAATATTAGCATCATTGATACCAGTGGCTGTATGATACCTGCATCTACGTCATGCATCTGAAAGATCTATCATTCATTGTCGAGTATCCAGCAGACCTTACCCTGCTTCTTTGGCAAATCTATCTCCAGGAGTTGGTAAATCACTTGGAGTTGAATGCCAATCAAAAAGACGGTGGTGCTTTGCACCGAATTATGAAATCCTATGATCTGCGGCTGCTGGTTAATATTGGGAAGAAAGACAATGAAGGTGACTTGCATAGGCCACATGTTCAAGCCCTGGTATTTGGAAGACAGTGTTATTGCAATTCCCCAATCTGCGGCCATTTATCCCGGCAACAGTAGCAATTTGATATACATCTTTCAAGAAGGGGTTATCGAACAATGTCATCCCCCTGATCATTATGGATCATTCTGCTGCAACTATTCTAAGCTGTGTATCCTCGAATTGGTCAACACCTTACGAACTTGCTCAGTGTTAAGTCTGTTCGACTCCGGAGGTTTGCATCAGTTTCAGCCGCAGTCTGTTTCTGCTGGAAAGTCCGAGGGCTTCCTTGGATAGTTACGGGAATCAAGGCTCTTACACTATAGTTATTCCTCCTTTGGGAACCAATAGGACCAGATCAGGCTATTGACAGGGGGTGATCCACGGACGGCAATGATGGGAAGGAGGCTGATGAGCGTCTCCTGCGTTGTTTCGGTAAGGTCAGCTGAGGTAGTGTTTGTGCAGCAGTCAACAACCATCTGGTTGACACTGTCGACTGTGGAGGTTATGGAGTGAGAGTGTCTGCGTTCCGAAGCAGTTCGTCATCCTCATGGGTGAAATGATGAGGTACACCAGAGAGTTCGTCGTCAGTTCATTGGACATCTGGTGGATTCTATCCCACATCACGATGTCCCCTACGCCACAGCATAGAACCGTAACAACGGCTAATATGAGGTCTTGAATGAAGACCGTGATGTTTCAGTATATTAATCTTCCCTTCTAGACAAAAGGATTTTGTCCTATTCCTTATTAGCTTCCATTTACTTGAGTAGTCACATTGAAAGGCAAGTGGCATTCGATTGTGGCACCGCATCACTACTCGATTTCCTTCGATTTCTTCTTGGCATTTCGACACTAATGGATGAAGTCTATTGGAAGAATAGCAAAAGATGTAGCATGTAGCAGGGAGAGTGCCGTGCTGAGTGCACTGGGTATAGATTATATATCCAGCTACGGTCTGGATCTTTTATATGCATCAGTGATTCTCCATTATGCTTCACTAGACAAGGATTTTGATTTAGAAATCTTTAAACAACATTCTAATCTCTGTAACATTATTCCCGCTGGACCCAGACTTTGATTCTGCTAGTGGGAAACTATCATCCAAAGCACAGTAACTATGGTCCCACTGGACCAAGGCTTTGATCCAGATAACCATAATCTAAATGGCGCTGGGCGATCACAGAGATCTCCGGCACTCTGAGTCAGATGGCCGAAAACTGTGATCCAGCTCTCTGTAACCATTTCTCCGCTGGGCAAAGACTTTGATCCAGATCCCCATAACCTTCCTCCCGGTATGCGAACACTTAGATCGCAACAACTTTGTTCCCGGTGGACGAAAACAGCAATCCAGATCACCATCACCTATATTCTGCTAGATGAGGTTTATCAAGATCTCCATACACTTATTTCCCCAGGATGAGCATCACAGGCCACTGGTCATGATACATAAACAATTGGAAAGCAATGGGATAAGATTGATAGGTAAGAGAGACAGTATACAGGAAGCACACGGAAATTTACGTCACAATATCCCTGCGACCATAAGCAACTAAACAAAATATCACAGCCATTAGATTCCATTCAACAAACAGGAAAACAGCCCCAAGATACATGACTGGCAGGAAAACCTAACAAAAACCAACGAAATACCTTCCAAATGTCATGAAGAGTGGCCCTGGATAGATGACTTACTGAAAACCAGACGAATGCCCGTGGAATACCACTGAAATACTAATAACCTCAACGACACAGGAACCTATTCAAAAACCCAGTCTATACCACTAGCCAGAGAAGGTTCATCAACTGGATGAATGCTATTGACAGCAATCAGAAAAGAATACACCTAATTGACGCCATAAGCCTACCTCTCATGGTATTGGGGGCAGCCTCCGGGAATGCAAGGAGGACCCAATTTCGTGTAGGAGATGTCCTTTTCACCTTCGATAAAGACAATTTCCTCCAGAGGACTGGACTTTGGAAGCTCACAGGACTTATAAATTAGATGCATGTACCTTGCACAAGTCCGGTCAAATAGATTCACATCGTGGAACTTTGGCGCCTGAATAGTCCCATGTGACCATCAAAAATCCACACTGTGGATACTATCTTCAGCATCATTGCAGTACCTGACACAGTTGGCAACAGGAATTGCATGGTCCTGCCAGATTTGCCAACTATATGACACCTATTTTACCGATGGGTTGTGATCATGCAAACCTTCCAACCTACCACAAACCAATCTACACGGGATGTCTACCACATGAGGAAAGGAAACCGGAAAAGGGCAAGCCGGAAGACGGTGTGCTGGACGTGGGCAATCCGGAAGCGGCCAATCCGCAAGACGTTCAATTAACTTAGTGGAACCGCCATGAGTGGGATCAGCCAAGGGAGTATGATTGACCGCAGGAGTGCGACTGGAAGAATCAACAGTCAAGGGTTCCAGTTGGGCAGATGGTTCTGGTTGTCCAGAGGGTCCAGAGGTGATTGATAGATTAGGGGTTGGCCCGGGGGTGTCATTGGTCGTCTTAATTTTCTGCGTGATATATGTTGCCCACTGCTCCAAGATGTACCTCAGCGCATACCCAGCTGCATCCTCCCAGTGTTGACCATCGAAACTTCAGCCACTTCCTTATTTGGCTCCCCACTTCAACCAACTACGTACCCAAGCACATATGGTAAATCCAAAGACAACCGCGTCAGTCACCATCCAGCAGCCTGCTGACCCCACACAATCCTGCGTCGTTCTTTCAACTTCCTGGAATTCACGTGCTTGAAATTGATCCATAGTGTGCCTCTCGACTTCATCTCATTCCGCCGTCACCTCTGCAGATGGCCTCTGCACTACAAGCCATGATGGTATGACTTTTATGGTTGGGAGTGTGCATTGTGTTGATTTCTAGACAGTAAGTTTAACGACATTGGCTATATTCCGGAGTGATGACTTTCAAGTTCAGTCAGCAACCCATTTCGAGAGCAGATGTGCAACCAATGGAGGGCACTGGTGGCACCATCCACGAACCGATGATCGTCGTCCTCGCCACTTTGTTCTGGAGGAACAAAATCCTTTCCCTCAGTGGTGTTGTCTCACGTTCATTACCCACTGCCCATCAAATTGGCATTGCCATGGTGATCATCATCAGCAAAAATCTCACAGTTCCGAAGCGCCACTTGATGTTTGGTATTCGGTAGCCACCAGTGACCGAGTGTCCCCACTACCTGCCAGGCAAGGTCATCTCCACACCCAAGTGAGACCATGTCAATGACGTCTTCACACGCAGCTGCTGTAGAGTTGATCTCTGCAACTGCATTGTGTGGTGTGCTAAGTTGTGAGAATATTTTCACGGCTCCCATTATGTCTGGGTGGATCATTTCCCTGCCTTCGGCGGTAGTGATGATTGATAGCCCCCTGGTGTTGTACCATACATGTTGAATGTGGTGTCAGAAGGTCATCAACATTCCTGGTTTGACTCCGAGGATCACTGCTGCCGAAGCAAGTAACATGTTATGCAGTTTGACTCTTCCGAAAAACAGGTATCCCTGTACGGTTGTCCGTTATGGTTCACTAGACGACCAACAACATATACTAGGTAATGATTCCCTGTCTCTGGTTTGATATAGGGCATATAAACATCCTTCTGATGCTGCTCATCCTATTCCTTGTCATCCTTGTCATCTTCGTCATCTTCAACATCGTCGTCCTTATCAATCTCGTCCTCAGTGGTGCCCACCACCAGCTGTGTGTTCTTTCGCAGCGGCATCGACTCCTGCTCCTGCTCCTCCATGCTCTCGCTATCATTGGATTTCTTAATTGCCTTCAATATATCTGGCATCTGGTCATAGATCGAGCCACTTGTTGTGATCAGCCCCAACCCTGACTTGCCCTGGGCAGGCCGCCCAGTGTCCTAATACTTGTGATCTTTCATCGACCTATGGCCTCCAGGGTTGCATGGGGTTCCGTTTCTTGGGTTCATCAGTCAGTAATACTACAGTATATAGGCTGTACCACAGTAAGCTCCCTTCGCAACTACTGTTCTGGTTGTGACCATACTTCGGCGGCAATCATGATCACATAGACAGGGTGCAACTGGTTGCTTTTGGGTCAGAGGTCGGAGGTTTGGGTGTGGAATCGGTGTTGAAGAGGAAGAATACATGCCTATGCAATGTCAGTAGTCTGGGATGCCAATCTGGAGCACGTGATGTGAAAGAATGATGGAGGAAATGGTTGCAATGGCTAAAGAGAGTTTCTCTGTATACTTCATGTCAGCTGCGACCGTGGCCATATGGAGAGGGAACTTAACCTAAGGGAACTTTCGATGAACTTCCCAACTGGCGTCGGTAAACCACTACTGCCGCACCAGGGGAACAATGAAACCCGCTGGAACTGGCATTGTTGAAGGATATGCTCATAACGAGAGCCGATCAATTGATATCCGTTCTTTCGGTAGATGTTGGGAGACCTTTGGTGAGCCTTGAGACAGGCAATGGTGATTGGTAATCAACATTCTGTAGAGAAAGAGAACGCTGAGAAGTTGGTGACGTAACTCAAGGGCGCAGGTGCACTCATACCCAGATTTCCCGCTGGTACCGGTAGTTAAACAAGGCAAGGCTTTTGCATTCTCAATCCACTACACAAATCAGGTCCACCAGGTTCATGTCTATCGTCAAACATTGTACACATTGTTAAATGTTATATGCATTTTCAAAGTTTGTATGCAATTTCACACTGCATGTGCATCATCAAACATTATATCAACAAAGGGTAAAATGATTGTCAAGATGGAGCTGCTTTTGTCAAGTATGCCATTATTCAACGCACGCTCTAACTGTCTGACTTATCTGGAACGCTCATTCTATTACCACTTCATCAAACGTACCGCAAGTGATCTATTCCTCGCCTTTCTATGTGCAGCAACAGCCAACTTGGCAAGTAAATACATCCAATGGACCGCAAAAACCTTCTAACCATTTGGCTGACCTCGAGCCATGCCACCAGCCTGAAGACCACGGTCAACTGCCCTAGACATGCTCGAATGCACACATTGTTACTGAATGGCGATGATTCTCCAACTGGGAAACGTTATACCCACTCTGCAAATGAACCATCAGGGTGAGCCGCCTCCACCAGCGAGCTATTGACAAAGCCACCCACTGCATCCACGACTGTACTCACCACATTGTCAGAGTACTCACCAGCAACAACACAATGTTTCGTGATAATGACGCAGGTGTTCGGGATGACTCTGACGGATCTGACGGAACCTCGTAATCCCTCACGGAGACTTACAGGCTTCCGGTCGCCCAGGTAACGCGTCTCGTTGCATAGCAACAGCAAAATGTATTTTAGTCTCTAGAAGTCGCCAGGAGGGTCTGAGAAGATGTGGAGTGTACAGTTAGATGCGACAGTGTCAGGAGAGTATCACACCCCAGGAGGGCATTCCTGCCGGCCGTCAGAGTAAGTAGGAGCACCAGCGAGATGTCTGAGTCCGCCCACGATATTTTGGGGAGCACTTCAAATCGTTGTAATGTATTCAGTTTGTATTCTGTTCTATGAATCTATGTATCTATATACCTGGTCATCTACGCAGGGTATATCTGATCTGACTGCAGGCAGTGCTTGAGAGCAATTCGAGGTGCACCTGAGATTGACAATCAAGTGAACTCAGTGAGGCACTGTGAGGGTGTGATCGAGCGATGTTAGACATGCAGTTGCAGATCAAGAATGCGTGAACTCAGAGCCATCTATCTAGCCCGGGGTCTCCCGAACATCAGCTCCGCATCGTTCATTCCACATCCTGTCCACCTGTACGTCCTTACACCTAGTGTCCCTCCTTAACAATATAATTGTAGGCCATGATCAAGCTGGTTTGGAGATGCACTTGGAGACCAAGATCAACTGAGCTGAGGGATGCACTTGGAGACCGTAATCGAGCGCGTTTAGAAATGCAATTGATGTTTCAAATTGAGTGAACTCAGAGATACACCCCGAGGCAATAATCAAACGAGTTTGCAGATACACTTCTAGTAGGCGATGATTGAGTGAGATTGAAAAAGTACTTGCAGGTGGTCAATCAGGAGCCGGTTGATGGGAAGCGCGCCAGGTGCCGAGACTCTATTCATTCGTTAACTAACTTGTAACCGTAGGAATGTGACGAGGTGTAATTATCAATGAAGCCCTTATGGAGTACTAGCTAAGGGCGGTGAATCAGTCGGGAGGTACGACAGACGTTGAAGCTACATTCAGGGGTCAACTTGACATCGTGAGAATGAAGGCAGGTCCCACAATTGTGGCTGTATGCTGTACTTGGTGTGTGCTGTACTCGCAGTATGCTGAACGTAGTGTTAACTAATGATGACATCATAGAGAGAGAGCGAGGGACGACATAACTTTGTGTTCATGCAATGATGGTAGAGTTGCGGACGAGAACGAGCGACATGGGGGATGAAGATGAAAATGACATAGAAGTTACAGGCTGCTATCAGACATCAGCAGAACGACTTACCTGATTCAGTGTATAAGACATCCTATCGGTGTAAATACCCGCCGGATAAGGACTCCTATGAGCTGTATGGGAGATCGTCAATTGACTTGCACACAACATTCTCTATGTCCCAGTTTCTCAAGATGATTTTCCCCATCGCCTCAGATCTCTCTCTTTCATGTGCTCAACTCTACCAACACCCAAAAACATGATGTTAATTCATCCCTCTCTATCTCTGCATGCCATAATCATGAGTTCGCAGCGAGCACAGCATACACCAAGTATCGCATCATCCTGAGATCGACAGACTCCAGCTCCTCACTAGTTTCTCATTTGTCAGCGGATGTTGTACTGAACTCTTTGCATTCCCACAATTTCAAGTTAACCTATAGATAGACCATCAGCTGCCTTCGCGCCTACCTTCAAATCGACCGCCTCCAAGTACTCCCCCCATCTTGTTCAATGATAGCCTGCAAGCGAGTCTCGAGCCTGGCTCGGTCACAGCCTGGGAGTGCATCTCTTCAGTCAATCGCAGCCTGCAAGTGTGTGTCCAAACTCGATCGATCAAGGCCGCCGAATGCCTCTCTTTGTTCACTCAATCACGGTCCGCAATTTCATCTCCAAACTGGCTCAATCACGGCCTCCCAGTGCATCTTTATACTCGATCGAACACGTCCTCCCACTCCATCTCTCAGTTCGATGGATCTCGGCCCCCAAGTTCATCTCCAAACCGGCTCGAACACGGCCTCCAAGTATATTGTTACTGACCAACATTGGGTGTACGGAGAAAAGACGGGTAAGGGGGGTGGAATGAGCAACGAGAAGTATATATTCGGGAGACTCTGCAGTAGATAGACAGGATCTCATTATCATCTCAACTTGTCATACAATCAAAATACACACTCTATCTTTCCCAAGTGTTGGTCTCAGATCCACTCAATTGCATGGAACCTCACAGCCGGGTAGTATCATATCTTCCACCTTGTTCCAATTCTTCTCGAGCGAAATGTAGATGGCACATGAAGAGAGAGTTTCGGATTATCACCCATTTCATCGCAATCCCAATACAACTTTGTCCCCAATGAACCCATTCCGACGGATGGGCGCAGTTGGCCACAACGCCAGAGTGTTTGTTTGCAATAGAAGACGAACAGAACGAGACGACAAAGAGTAATGGCAATGGGAGGCCGATCTGCAACGCCACTAGTGGGGTTGATGCAGGGTGCGGAGGAATCCTGTACCAGATTGTCCCCGGATGCTCTGAAGAAGGGCATCCACTCTGACAGAGCAATTCCGCCCGGACGGATATGTTTTGTGCTGATGCTACAGAAACACTCTAATACGATGGCAGTCTCACAACCAATTTGCTCGACGAAATCCGAGAGGAGACCAACTCTGATGATGATGGCCACTACCAAGGTATACCACATCAACTTCCTACGGCCGAGCAATACGATACAGAGGGAGTTGTCCCCAGGGAATTTCTGATTGACAAGGAAAATCTGGTCTTAGAGGAAAATCCCACGGCGAGGAAGACCTTTGGTGACGATCCAGAATCTAATGCATTCCCGGATCTCATCACTAAGCCATGGCAACCCATCCATTGCGCCGATGATTTCAATCAGGTCATCGGATTCGGCGAAGCCCCCAATGCGATGTTACAAACTGATCCCCACATCAAGTAAGCCGGACAGAAGATTCCCGAACACTGTTCCAACACATCTGGCAGGACGATGATCAATGACATCTACTCGATGGATAACCAGCTGTCAAAATGAAGAGATCCCAGTATCAAGACTGCAAATGGTCGGATGATGTTCTATCTTCAAGACCCGGTATCATGTGCATGGTACCTTCTTCGCCAACAAATATATAATGACCACATGGACCTATAACCTGCCTGGACCATAAATGCGGAAGGTGTTCAAGTGAATTCCGAGATGAATTCCGTTGACTAGTAGTGGATGTCGTAGAATTGACTTCCTTCAGGGGCAACAATTGTTCCACTGAGCTGTGGATCAAACAAAACTTAGCTCACATACAACTCCTGCGATAACAACGCCTGGTCAAGCGACACAACCATTGGGAACATCGATTCCTCTGTACGGAACAAATTTAGCTACCTCGTGCAAATTGTGATTAGTTTCCTACAGGTGCTGCCAAAATTGTTACGGATATCCTCCTCCGATAACCGAGCTCAGAGAGATATATTCCAGTAGCGGCTGTGTGATGTCAGAAAGAAAATGCTTGAGCAGGTTACACGATGTCCTGTGGGAGGAGACATGAATTCTCGTGTTCTATAGCTTTATTCCAACCGCACAATACCCCATTACTGGCCAATTCTTGGGTCTTGGCTAGCGGATCACATGGAGCATGCTAACATTATAAGTCACATGTAAAATGCTTGCCCTAAGTCTCAAACACCAAATGATGAGCTGAGGTCGCTTACTCTTCCACCGCAGTTGGAATCCCACTTGGCAAATTCTGCAGGCTCCAAGCCGAAATATTTTGCGGACCACAATGCCCCAGCTGCCAATCACTATGAGGCTATTAAAATTACCATCAACTAGACAGAAGCAGTCTGTGCGAGGCCAGTCCAGTGAATATTTTTCCAACTTCTGTGTGTCGAAGCCTACGACCTTCACCAGCCCGATATCCTCTATATCATATATGTTGTGATGTTGGATTACCTTATGACCTGGGTCGATGGCTTCCTACAACGCCACGGGAAAGCTGCAGTATTTGAAGTCATCAGGGTTGGCTTTTCTCTGCACTGAAATTTTCATCACTATGGCAAAGCCGATGGGGAAATTTGTAGTGGAGTTTTAAAGAGATGCAAAATTTCAGTCAAATTATGTACCCGGCATTGGCAGTAGCATTGCCTGAAGTACTGCCCCGCGACCAATCTGTCTTGCAGAAATCATTGACTTGGGTTTGGTCACTTGCTGACTGGACATTCGTTGTACAATACTCAACCCCCACAACCGAGACTCTCCACTATCTAGCAATATATTTAGAGTCATTCCATTCAACTAAGAACAGTTTGACCTCCTACCGGATGTCAAAGGACACACAGAGTATTGCCAATGTACGCATGAAGGACCTAAAGGTGCAACTCAAGGATAAACATGCCATTGATGTACAGAAAGAGCTACAAGCAGAGATATTGTTTCCCGCACAGACAAGCAAAACCGAAATGCAGAGCACAAAATCGCTTATGGAAGTCTATAATTCAACGGTACACGAACGAACTTGCTGCAAACATGTCAACATTCTCCCATTACTGCATTATGTGCAATCAGTTCAGAGTGATGGACACTTAGTCAAAGACAGGACCGAAATGCAAGAAATACCACATCCAATGATGTCTATGTGGCATATTCGCCTGTGAACTTGCAACTTCGGTAGGAACAGCAGATTCTCAACAAGTTCTCGCACATCTGCGTTCTGTGGATGCGGTTTCTCCACCTCTGGAAGCTGCCTAAAATGGCCACTGGAGCCTCGAAAGTTTGGAGGCACTTTCGTTATATAGACCAAGCGATCAAATTGTTCTCAACAAATGCAACAATGAGCAAGTGCCAATAACATGAACTGTACACTAGTACTGACGCTAGAATAAAGGAAATATCCAATTCGGTGGCCTGCACCTCCCCAGACCAAATCGCTTCTGTGTCAATAATGAGCATCTTTCATGTTACGACTTTCTACTAGTAGCATACATATATCGATATAATAGATACCACTATAATACAGCAAACACTGAAAGCAGGCGTATCAGGGGGATGGATGCCACCCAATTCAACGAACTCATTGGATTTATAGCCAACTTCTAGTACTTCGGCAGTTGTGATTCGGCTTCCGATATGATGTGCTGCACAGATGACCAATAGTTTGGCAATGCTGAATACTCGCAAAGAGATTGTCCGGTTTTAGTTAGATGACCCACCAAAAGGTAATGTAGGGGACATATGACCCGTACAACATACTAGGATTCTTATGCAACAGGAAGCCTGACAAACGAGATGCACGGTTGTTTTCGGAGAACTTCATCTTGAAAACTAATGCGTGTGTCTGCCAATCACTTGTCTGCTTAGAGACTCCGACCAAGATTTCCATCAGAATCAGTCCGACTTTGTAGTAGTTACTACCCAGTGGGCATTGGTGGCCACACACCTCATTCGCATCCCCGGTCCCATATACTATTATGTCCATACTACTATCAATCATGTCATGTTCAATCGTTTGTGGTGCAACCCAATGAAAGCTGAAGGCGACATGCGGTCTCATGATGACACGGCTAGGCCTGAGAAATTATGCAGCAACTGCATTGCCTGTGTTGACAAGGACAATAATGACGAGAAGGAGTAGGAGGAACAGGTCCAGCCAGAGGTTGATAATGAAGAGTAGGAGCAGGTGTTGTGTCCACAGGGCGTCAGGTGGCCTATTGCTCCGACTCTCCTACCATTCATGGCTCAATCTGTATATATCCTGCAAGAGGTAACAGGCCTCTGATTCAGCCACGATCAATATGTTGATATGTTCAAACTTCTTCACCAGAGGCCTCAGTCCTGACACTCCTGCGATCAATTACTTGACAGGTTGAAAATACTTGACATGACGCATTAGTCCTAGCTCTCCAGCAATCCATACCCGGATATGTAGATTATACTTCACCAAAGCACTCAATCCTCAGGCTCTCCCTCAATCCATAGCCTTACATGTGAAGAACCACTGGCTCCAGACATCATGCCTCTAGCTCTCCCGCGTCTCATACAGTCTGGCACGAATTCTAGTCATCATTTACAATTGATTTAATACTGTCCGTGTCCACATGTAAGTCCATAGGACTTTATAGTGCCAAGCGTCAAATAGGCTATGGATTACCACCCCACAGACAGCTTCTCTAGGAGGTATGCGTCATGTAATGTCATATTGCCCTGGGACGGCTGCAGGTGACATGTCCAGAGCCGGGTAATGACAGCATTGTATACTGTACTTGCGACCAGCCACTGATCTCCAGCCATGATATTACTATATCCTACACTAGATCATTGTCATCCATGTTTGCCATCGTACAAACTGATATGCCTTCCTACAAGGCCATTCATCACTGTATGCCTGCAATGTTGGTATCATCAATATATCCCAGAGTAAAATAGGCAGTCTTTCAATCCTGGATGTGAATTAAATGCTGATGCATAACTGCATAGAAAATTTAATGCGCTCTTGGTGTTTGATACCCTTGGGGCACCTGGTCCAAGTTGTGCGATGGTTGTAGAAACTGCATTAGATTAGTCAAGATGGCCCAATCGTCTGTGCCTTGTTAGAGATGTGTCAGACCATTCGGCAAACAGTACCGCTCACCATCCAATGATTGGTGGAATTCAGCTACCATTTGCCGTTCAAGTGCTCTCCGGTGTAAAAGTGTGAACAGAAGCTTATCGGAAGCCCCAACCCATCGAGTTTTGTGTTGATGAAGCAGTGCTACCCATGTTGTTTCGCGATTTGGATTGTACCACCTAGGCATGAATGTGTCTCAGTGTTGAGAATGTTGTCCGATCTGTGCTATGATGTAAGTTTATTTTACCCAGTGACCATGTTTTCCCCAGAGATTCAGTGCAGCCCCGTCATCATGCATGCTTTGAGATGTATCCATTCCTTGCGCCAAAGTCTCACGCTGATCTAGTCCAAGACATGGTGTAAGAATGAAATTCAGAATATAGGTGAAACATTGAAGTGTGTATTAGAAAGAACCAAATTGAGTACCCGTCATCTATATTTTCGAAATTATTTATCGCATGGCTGTAGCAATGTTTATTGCGTTTTGGAGACTACAGTATTCAATGGTGCCGAAGATTTCGAATTCGTGAGCAATTGCGCAATCTTGTTCTTGCTGGATTTTCCTCAATGCCATCCAGAAAACCGCCTTAATCCAAAACCTGAATATTTCAGTATTCCATTCAAAGTCACCCAGTGTGCCAAAATACTATGTGGGGCCTAATGTTTTGCTGAGGTCCATGAATCCAAGCAGATGTGGATTCATGTTGGTAGATATTCCAAACAAGTCACAATATGGAGCTTGGAGAATGTGTAGAGGGTCATTATCCACAATGGAATGTTATTGTCTGACTGTGGCAGTGCAATTCCAAAGGAAGTATAGTCTGCAGTCTGGTAATTGAGTCAAATTAGTTACAATCACAGGCACTGCATCTCCCACACAGTAATTGGTACAAGAACACCTTACACCTGGCAGTAAGTAGAATGGTAGATTAGTACATGCATTGTCTTCAACATGATAACAGGTGAGGTGGTTGAGCATAATCCATCAAAGTAGAAGTTGTTTGAACCTAGTAATGTTGATGTCCATTGGCTGTTTTGTTGTTCCAAAAGCATGATCAATTGGTTGAGTAATACCTTCTCTCAAATCCATAGGTCCATTTTTATCAATTGGGCATATGGTATGCAAGTGGTCAATCATATTGCAGGAGCTAGTCGTTACAGAGGCTTGTGCTGTTCGATCGACAGGACCAGAGCAGCAGTCAGTAAAACAAGATTAATGGCTGACATCATGGAGTACTATGGGAACGCCGCCATGTAAGCTTGCCATCCTTCGAAGCACTTTATATAGCATTGTCGGTGTTGAACACACAACTCATTCGCATGATCCGATTTCCCCTTGCTACACTACCGCCACTGGTGTCGGGTGAATTGAGAGCCGACGAATCATCTGAATGGCTAGTTCATCCGTATGATGGTTTCAACTGAGTGCTTTGTTGCCGGCCGTGAAGATTGCACTGTGCATCGGAGAATTGTGGCTCATCACTTCATCGGGATTGATCTCACCAAACAAGGAGGAAATTTGAATAAGTGGAAAAGCAACACCAAGGAAGTTGTCCATGTTTGATACTTCATGCGGATGATCAAATGACATTAAGGGCCGGAGAACTCTGTCCAATCTCCCAAGAAATTCTTTGAAAGCATCCCTGGTAGGCAATTTCAAGACCACATATGGTCTTTGGCATTGGTAAATGCCTGGGCTCAATAGTGTCAATCACTGGTTGGACACTACTCGTGTACTAGATGGCGCTACATTTGTGATGACTAACAGCACACAGAGACTGAGACCGTTCAATACCAGGCCATACTAATCATTCAGTATTCGTATTGTACAGCAATCATGTTCTAGTGTGACAGCGCAGAGTATCTCGATATCTGTGGGTGAGATGCACTTGGAGTCGATGATCGTGCGAACTTGTAGTTACAAACGCTGCCCATTCATCCCCAAGTTCATCTCACCAAATTGCGATTTGTCATTGATTTGAATTAATCCATCTTCTGTAAGCCACCTGTTGTCAACTAATATTGATCTGTACTCATAAGTACCTGAGTGTGTGTTGATTCATGTTGCACACAGTTAGAGTCAGTCAATCAAAATACATCGGGTTTAGATTCGTACTACTCAATTCACGGCTGTTCAAATCTCTTCAATGCCATACTTAACACTTCTTGCAATTTTCACCCAACTTTTTAAATTGTGTGTTGCGTTATTAGCTTTTGTAGCATGCACTACTACCCTGTAATGATGTATATGGAACAATTTGAATAGATTATCTGTGTTTAATCGATTTTTTCTCAACCTTTCCGCCTGAACAAATTATTGCCTTCCTATACTTCATTGTATTGCATAGTACTTCTCAATAGATATTTATACTGGTTATACCTATATACTGGTGCGGTGTCTTTTGCCAACTACTTCATGTGCATTTGGCTGTGTCAATAGGTTACATTACCACTCCTTGCTTGATTGTCTGATAAAGATTGCAATATCAAGCATCCTACAGGAACTCTCTACGATAGGGTTTGGTATATAATTCGTCCACCTCATTGCTGTGTGGACCAGCTCAGCTGGGGGCGGGTAAGTGGTACCAAATTGGTGAATGGAATGTGACTAAGTGCATTAGCGGCAATTTCGATTGACAATGAGCTGGTAGGGGCGGTCATTTGAGCCGGAGGAAGGTATGGAAGCTGGTGGCCGTAACATTGAGCTTGAGCTAAAGTTTAACCTTCACCACACACAGTGGCCTGTGCTGGCGGGACTAACCGAAACCACAAGAATGAGCAAGAGTATGAGCCAGAGCTTGGACCTGGGGTTGAGGGAGTGGTTGAGCCAGGGCTTGTTCCAGAGCATGGACCATAAGCTGAGGCTGCCTCACGAGTACATGATGGAGGTGTAGGTGACACCGCGAAAGACTCGAAGTGAACTACATAGACCACAATCGAGAGAATATGTACATATGTGGTGCACAGAAGCAATGGTTATAGCGAAGCAGCAGGATCAGATGTAAAAAAAACCCCAATCTGCATCCCTACCTATGTCGAGGATCTCACTGTATGTGTTTATGCTGTACCTAAAGTGGAATGGCTTCCAGCAACAACTGGAAATTGCGAGATGAAGCAGCAGCACCTCCGTTAAAGCATCGCTGACCGTATTCATTCTGGGCTTTTTTTTATGGTCCGTGTTAAATGGTGGGATGAATGTTTATGGATGAGTGAATAAAGCATATGAGAAGGGAAGAGTGAGTCTGCAAGGTATTAGTCGTTAGATTTACAATATACATCTTTAACCCAACCTTGGCAATAGTATTGGGTTGTACGATTTGGATTCAGACTGTAACACAGGGAGATGCACCTTAAGTTTTAATCAATTAAAGCCCCTAATGACTTGTGGACTCAAAAAGAGAAGGATGATTAAAGCTTCACTTAGAATGCATATAAGGAATGCCACATAGGAGAAGAAGGTAACTGTGGCATTCACTGCTCACAAAAGATAGTACCGACCTAAGTTGATCGCCATACCGTATCAATGTACTGGAGAACACGATTCTAGAGTATCCCACTCAAGAGATCCTCTAAACTATTACACTATCTTGTCAGTTGTCAGACCCCCTTTGGACTCAAGAGTATTGCCCAAGCAATAGGAACATATACCACGGTCTGCCGGTCATCAATTGTGACGACTTTAGCTATCGACGTGTCTGATAAGAGCCAGCTGAGCAGTTCCGACAAAGCAGAAGACTTGATGCCGATTCAGGAGTATCCGGGAAGCCCTTTCCCTTTAACCACCGATGTTGTCTGTCTGGTTCATCGGACCTCCTTCCAACTCGATATGTATCATGTTGATCGCTTCCCGATCAACGACTTGGTCCACCACAGGTAGTAAGAATAACACAGTATAAAGAGTGATGGGCTAATCAGTGATATTGAATTGAAGATGAAGGTACAACTCTGGGCTCCGGTAAAGAATTATCTTTGTTGACTTCGATACAGAACTAATATCTAATACACAGGAGGAAAGTTAAATCTTACCCACTGGGTCGGAAAGGTACATAGCTATCTCTGTATATTGCTGATTACAGATTGTATATTCCATAGAATGTCATCGATGTCCTCCCTCCGTGTCGGTTTCGCCGGCATCTCTCAGACTGTCCATACCGTTCGCAATTCTATGACTGCTACGGACAATCTCGGATTTCCCGTGCAGAACTGCCTTTACCATTCTTATTCTCTACCCTTGATCATCATGCTTTAACTCATGAGTATTGACTACATCACCAAGGTACTGAGGTCATATTGCGACACTATTGCTATCGCAGATACCGCATACTCATCTGGGCTAATTTGAACCAAATTATAAAGAACCAGGTTCGTGGCACCAAGCCAATGAGAGTGCCCACTCAAATAAAGTCCGGATACATAACGGTTTAATGATTGCGGCAAACTACAAAACCCTTAATCTCAATGCCCTTCAATGGAGCCAAATACACAGTATTCTGCAACTGAGCTGTTTTGCCATATATTGACTGGAGAGTATCCTGCGCCACTCAGGACTGATGAATCATAAGTCCCTTTAGCCTCTGACAAAGTAGGTGTGGTGAGAATCAGGCTTGACTCGTCTTAGTCCATTCAGTCAACTGGGATCGGATATATGAATCATAGGTTATTAAGCTATCTCATATTTGACTCTTCATATCTCAAGAAGTCATTATAATTCGATGTTGATGACATCTCATCTCCCTAGAACAGAACCATTGGAGCAAGAGAGAATACTCGTATATTTGCCGACTAGGAATAAGGTCTGCTGCTGATGAAGAACGACCACTGACAATAGAGATCTTACAATCAATAACAATCAAAAAATAATCGCTATCAGATTTCAGCTTGCCTAGATCTCTGCCTTTGGTCAATTGATACGAAGGTAGGATATCGAACATAGTACCTCTGTGGGTGCATATCCGGAAGATTGATTGAGTTAGAGAATCTGAAGGATATTTCATGAGATCAGAAGGAGTCTTCATGTTTGGATTATGGAGTGATCCTGTACGATCCCAGAAGCATACCTGTAACCCTACAGGCGAGACACAACCTGCCGCCTCTCCAGGCATGTCTCCAAGCAATAAGGAAAGAACCTCTAGCCTCTAAACTATCTTACCCTTAATGTATTGAGTCTCAATGATTTCCATTGCAACCCCTTCGAAGTCAAATTCCAAGTTAATCATGTACAACCTCTTATCATCCATTGTCACAGTGTAGGCGTTGCCATCGGGATATCAGTTTCCAGTTAGAAATGAATATGAATATATGCATTGTACATATCCTCATGCTTTCATTGCTTTCAAAGCTAATAGTCCGAAATATGCGAAGAACCTAGCCGTGAATGTTGGCTCCGAATGCGGAAGCAACGGATCATTGGAATCCTACCTTAATCCTACATCAAGGTCCCTTTGAAGTTACAGTTTAAATTGACATTTATATGGGAAGGTATAACACCATCCTCAATATCCAGCTCAGTCTGTGGCAATGTTCTGAATGTCCCGTTGCTTCATGTCATACAACGAATAGGGTATTATTCTCTGTTGGGCTGTCATCGTCTCAAGCAACCCCTAATCGACTAATATTTGTTACACTATGTGTCCACAATGGAGATGGCTTGCAGCATGCTGTAAACCCTGCGTGTATTCGACAAGAGGTCATGAACTGGTCATTTGAATATCAATCAACAAGTATAAACTACCTTGCTGATGATTATTCTGGCGCATATCTTGTCTTGGGAACTCCTGACATAGAATTAATTGTAGGACTAATATGACTGATTCAAAAGAACACCGCATTCTGGGAGTTCTTATCTCGCTCTGAGTACTTCAGCCATTCTGGCCAATACGCAATTACTGCTTATAATTTCTGCCATCCAAATGCACGCTTCAGTTTGTTGAATTCTGATAATGCTTCGGCTTGAATGATTATTATACATTCTCTGACTCTGGTCGTAGAGAGCTAAATCTGGTGTAATAACTATGAATGCCATCTGTAAGCATTACAGTATACGGTGTTCGATTACCTCGGTTATTGGATCGCAGACGACCCAGTTCTTTTTGATTACTGACAAATAGGTTTACTAACCAAATCATCATTGAATAGTAGTCAATAACCCCCTTATACAATTAATCACATTTGTGAATCCCTGAGTATCCAAACAGATGTATCTTATATACCACCTCCCCTATCAGCCTGGCTTCCTCCAATTAGTTCAGATTCTCCAATGCCAACTCAAATGTCCTCAATTTCCATCCACTCGGTGGGATATGTATCTTTAAGTGTGGAGAATGGACGTGATGCACTACTCAGTTGTTGTGGCAGTGTGTAACGGCATTGCCAAGCATGCGTGGGTAGGGTTGCCGGACGGTCATGTGAGGCGTCCAGTGCCGGGTAACCATGAACCTGATATTGACATCGCGATGGAGACTTAGCTCTGTACTGAATATCATACCACTTAGTTCTAAACTTAATCTCACTCACACCCGTGTGCAACTATATACCATATCATATCCACATACTGCAGAGCGCTGGCGTACGCACCATTACACTATATTCGGTCATTTCAGAAATAGGTTACATTTCGCACACGAGATTACGCGAATTTACCCCTTTAATTGAAGCGACGCGACTGACACGAAATCAACAATTGCAGCCAATTACCCTCTATGCCTTCAAGGCAAATACAGAGAAGCCAATTGCGCATGCCTAATACGCGTGCGAGCATTGCATCCCGTCGAGTATCACTCAGCTGATTCACGCCGATTCCTACAGGCCGCCACTCGGTACTACCAGAAGACGAAATCAATAATGATGATCTCGCGGAGACTCAAGTTCACGAAGAAGCCCGCGATCCAGATGATGAAGATGCAGACGAAGACGAAGGTGATTCAACCTTACCAGAGGCCGAGGATGATTGAGGCAGAGACGACATTTTGTCAATGATCACTGAGGACGATCAAATGGAGATACTTGAACAAAACCGGATGCTACTTAATCTCGTATTCGAACAACAAGCTGAATGGAATGAGGGGCCAACCCTACTGCTCTCTGAACTAGACAGCAGCCGAACCATCGACAGACCGGATCATCCCGGAAATCAGTCCAAGATCTTTATGATGATGGACCCCTTACAGTACTGCGGCGGGGTGAAAGAGCTGGCTAAGTTTCTCGAAACATTAGGATCAAACTTTGCATCCTATAAGCACCTATTCCTAAGAGGTAATCCCAATCAAGTCATGTATGCAGGCTCTTTTCTTGACACCTGGAATAACTACCTAGATATGACTCAGAGACAGACGGAAAATATGGACCAATCCGAGAGTGCTCGCGACCTATGAGAGGCTAAGGACCCGTGAGGAGAGAATTTTGAACTCTTCGCGATCAAGCTTGAAAAGATGTACGGAGACAAAGACAGACTTCTGAATTATCAGTCCGAATTTACGCCAGCCGCCTGAAGGCAAATTGGAGAAGAGCAGGCTGGTGCAATATAACGCATGAAGTGGTCCTATACAACATGGCATGGTTGGGCTTGCGGCACGCACTTAAGACGACAGTCAGATGATGGATCTCCAGTGGCAATGACATGTTCGACGGACTCTTCGACTGTGCGGCGGCATCTGAGTTCAACCCAGACGACAAGAAGCTTGGAGGTCCACAGCAGCAACAACGTCAAGCAGGGGAGTCGGAGAAAGGTGGCGATAAGAACTGTAATTTCCGACCATCCATCTCCGATCCTGCGGAAAACTGTTCGGGCAATTCCAATGACTCCAGTACTGGTAATTCAAAATCGGGCAAGTGGAACAAGTCCAGCGGAGGCAGCCGGGTCAACTTATCACCAGAGCTGTGGCTTTCAAAGGAAGCCTAAGAAAGGCGAAAGGCAAACCGGCAATGCACCCGCTGTTGCAGCGGAGACCACTAAACCTAGCTTTGTACCAAATACAGCAAGATAAACCCACCTGAACAGAACTCCAGCATTAGTGGCGGCAGCTATAATGGAAAACAAATTAAAAGCAAAAAGTCATTCGACACGCAGCAGCAAAAGCACTATTCTACCTCTCTCGATATCTCACTCAACGGGAGAGGCTGGAATATACGGAATTAGGATTGCAGAACTTGGGAAACAGAGCCTTATGTGCAACCTTGGACGAGATACAACCACACTGAATAGCCTTAAAATCAAAAGTCATTCTGGAAGGTCGGGCTCTAATGTCATGCCAATGCTTATGTGGCACAGAGACAGCAGATTCGGCGCATATCGTCCAGGAAGTCCGTGTACAAAACCTGCACAGCAACATGCAGCAGGTCAAAGCACTAATCGACTGCAGTGCAAAGAGCATCCTTATATCACTGAGCATACTCAGGAAACTCGAATTGCCGCATGAACTAGCATTCACCTCCACCCAGGGTCTCAATGGCCAGTTGATGATGTCTGGAAAGGAGAGCCGAAAGGAAAGTCTCTTGGTTCAGTATTTTGAACACCTTTAACTGGTTGAGGAATCTGAGGTTTTAGTCGTCCCAATGAAGGCATACCATCAAGTCCTGGGCTTGCCATGGTTCAAGGCAAGGAACCTGAAAATCGACTGGACTAAAGATCGATTGACATCCCTGTGAACGCCAAACAAACTGCAACGGTCGAAGATGCCAGAAGCAGATTACGCAAGTCCTCTGCCGGTACATGGTGAAGGAACATCAGCAAAATATAATTCCGTCCGGCCAGAATCGCTTTGTCGGAGTGGATGCGCTCCGTCCGAGCCATGAGAGATACACTGGTGGCGGATCACTCCCCGCCCTCTGATCGCAGTTTCACTGTTTCTTCTCGTTTTGTCGGTCTCCTCCTTTAAACGATCACTTTGGCGTTGTGGGCAACTGTGACCGTACATCGGAAAAGGTTCATTGGGTATGCGCTTGTATCTGGATTGCAATGCGATGGGCGACTCTGCGATAATCTCACCTTGCGTTCCATCTATCAGCGCGACTAATGCAATTCCCTCTGTACCAATTATACGCCATTGCAAGGTGATGGGTGACGCTGCGAAAATGTCTCTGCGCGTTTCTTCTCCCTGCGCGCAAAATACAATTCGCTCTTTATGAATTATACACCCCATTCCAAGTCACCAGATCTATGTGGCTATTGACAATCCATTGCTCGTTCCGTCTGTCTCCTGTCTTACTACTAGTAGCTATGTCTGGAATGACGTGCTCGCAGCCGACAATATTTCCCACACTGAAAACTTGCAAAGCACCAGCCGCTGGTCCTTTTCTCACTTGTATAAATTTGGATACAGGATCCAAGTTACCCGAGTTTTTAAGTATTGTGGTGAGCGCCATGGTTAACCAGTACTCAACGAAAGCTCCAGCCTCGTTTAGTAATTTGATTTGGAATAGTCATTGCAGTTGCCACGGGAGACGCCCATTCAGCACTCCATATCACCTCCTGGAGTGTTCCTTTACCCATACCCAGGCGTTCCGTCGGTCACCTCTGCAACAGCTCTGGCTTACTGTGCATCGACTCATCTGAGATATGCGTTCACCTTGTAAACCCTCAACTTGAACCTAGATATCAGTGTAAATACAGAGCTCCAGTGCGTGCAGTTGATCATCTGATAGATATGTCTTGTTATGACTTTTATGCTTGATAATCTCCCGGGTAATGCTGTATCTTGCCACGCAGCGCGTTGCATCTTGTGTATTGCTGAGTAATGCTCTGAAGCCTTTGATCATAGCGTCACGATACTTTCCATCACGGCGGTTTTGGGCTCCATGAAATCAGGCTTCGCATATCACTGGGAGTACAAGGGGGCAGCCAGATCAGCACCGGGAGGGAGGACTGTGCAGGCGGTAGTGCTGTTCTCCCGACGCTGAGCGAGGGCTTCCTGATTGAGCTGTCTGATTTTGAAGCAGAGAATGCGACGCTGAATGGTGACTACTTGCGGCAGGTAGTTGGGATTGTGATTGGAGGCGTTCCAACTGTCCTTGAGGTTCGTATTATGTGCTTGTTCATGTCTGTCGGCAGAATACTGTTGCAAGGCTCCGTATCGACGAATCTGTTTGACCCAATGAGACATCAAGTGGATCTTCGCAAAGTTGAAGTCGGCATCCAACTCCTTGAAAACGTCTTTCTGATGTCTGATATAATGCCGCGAGGAGTTCATTTTGCGCCGCTCCTTTGATGGCGTCCAAGTTTCAGCATTTGTTTCCTCGTGTACATTTTGCTTCTTCATGTAAGGGCACGTATGCCTGCGTCCGGCCTCATAGGTATACGTATGGTAATTATAGGAATACGGTTGCAAACGTGGATGCGAGTGATAGTAGATGTAGATGTATAGGTAAGATTATCGCTAGAGATCTAAGGCTCGTGGCGAGCCGACTATATAGAATGGCCGTTACCCGGCCCCGGGTCATGTGCTGCCGTTACAGTATCCCCTCTCTAGGCGCAGACCTCCTGGGCTGCATATACCGTACAAGAGAAAGGAAAGGAAAGGAAAGCATTAAACAATCATGCCGCGTACGTACTCGTACAAACTCAAAAGTCCCGCTACCGATTGGCACCGTACAGTAGCCTTTCGGTGGATCTGGCGCACGGGGAAACCCCACCTCCACTTGGCTGTGATCCGGAGGTGGTAAAAACCCGTGCCGACGCCATTTGTACTGGGCCGAGATCCAATGAAGTAATAAAGTGTGGAGAAGAGAAGAGAAGAGAAGAAACAGAAGAAAGGAACGCCCAATTGATAACTTTCCTCCAGTCCTGAGTTCCGAAACTCTATTGACCATTTCCTCCGCTCCCGAGCCTCGGACCTCAATCCCTCCTTATGTCCACTCCCGAACTCATACAGCATCCGACCAGCCATCCGGTACCGTGCTCGTAGCTCGTGTATCTCGGCGTAGGTCATTGTCGGAATTCGTCTGGGTGGTAGAGCTTCCGCTCATGACTTGGCATCGATGGGAGCTTCCGCTGCCGGCATCGGTTGTAGCCGTCGGTAATCATCAATTGTATCCGTCAATCATGTAGTCTCGTCTCATTCGTTGACATCTAGCAAGTGAGCTTCTCTAAAGATGGTTATACTTACCAAGTTCAAGCGCGCTAGCGCTGTCTGAGCTCTGTGCAGTGCTTCGGCATGCTCTGGAGAATATATCTTGCAGCCGGTAGTCATCGGTAAGTGGCATTGACTCGGTAATCGTCTTTGGAAGTCCGCTTCGTTGGCGAACTGGTCGACTTCATGGTTGCTCTCGATATGCGGCTTCGGTAGAATCTTAGTCGACATAGTAGACTTGCCTCTCGGCGTACTCTTGACTTGTCGGTAGGACATCTTGTTAGACTTGTCGGTGCGTGTCTCGGCAGGCTGCCTGCAGGTTGGCTTTTGACTTGTCGGTAGGTCTTGACTGATCTGACACGGCTATCTCCCTCTTTTGAAAATTCGTTGCTCCGCCGACGACTTCTTCATATCGATTGTCGATTGCCATCGTGGCGCGGTAGCAGTGTAACTTGGATATCCGAATTGATATTAGGATTCATTGGTGATTCGATACGTAATTTGGTTCAGACTATCTTCCTTCGGCTTAGGTCGTCCTTCTGCGTCGTCCGCTGTGCAGTGACTATCCTGACTTGCTCTGCCTGTTGACTTACTGTCGTATGAGACGTCCCAATGCGCTCAATCTTGACGTCATTGCAACGGCTATGCCTCGTCGTGACTTGTTCTGCCTGTTGACTTACTGTCGTGTGAGGCGTCCCAATGCGCTCAATCTCGATGTCACTTGCAACGGCGCCTTGTCTTGACTTTGGGCAATGATGTGAGCTTTCGCTCCTGGCATCGTCATAGCCGTCAGTTTTCATGTGACTCGCTGGTGACCATTTGAGGGTGGTAGAATGCGCCAATTGCATCGGCGAGGGCGGTGTATCATTGATCCATATCTAACACATAAGCTTCACAGTAGGTGGCCATACTCACCGCGATAGGAGCACGCATCTGCGCTCGGAAAGCCGCTTGCATATTCGGATTTCGGCATCTCTTGATTCCGCATTTGGTAGGGTCTCAGTGGCCCGCTTCTCCCTGAAAGTCATTCGGATGATAGCTTCGGTGCATTCTTGGTCGACTTCTCTGTGGCCATCTCGGTAGACAGCTTCGGTAGAATCGTTCCGCATTCAGTTCGGTATGCCGTTCGGCGATAGTTTTTGATCCTTCGGTACGCCATTCGGTAAGCGTCTCGGTCAGTGGCTTGGTACGGTAGGGCTCCCGGGAATCCTCTCGGTCTCCATGTGAAGTCCTTCGGCAGTGATATCCGTCGCTGTGAGATCTCGGTGATCACCTCTTGGTAGTTGTCTCGACTGTCTCTTGTGATGCCATTCGGTAGACTATTTGGTACGCTCGGTGGTCATTTTCGATCTCCTTCGGGACCAATTCGGTAGCCATCTCGCAGTCATTCGGTATCTCGTTCGGAACTGCTTCGGTTGCCATATTGCAGTCGTCCGGTATCTCGTTCGGAATGGATCAGGCTCGTTTGACGTGTCATCTCTGGTGCATTTACAGGTTTTCTGGACGTCCGTCGTATGCTGGGTGAACTTATCGTCTTAGATCGCGGGGTGCGCTCGCTGGGGCTCCTCGGGGTGTGCTTGTCGATCCATCTGTAGGTGTGTTTGCCATCACTTGACTCTGTGCACTTATTGTCGTTCTCTGGGTAGACTAGTCGATTCGTGGTGCTTCGTTCCTGCACTTCCGGGACGGTAATTGTTTGCGGTAGGGGTTATTTGAGATTCCGGTAAGGTCATCCCCCTCTTTTGACAGTCGTTGCTCCGCCGGCGACTAATCTCATATAGCTTCGTAGGGAACATCGATTGGAAGGGCTTAATTCAGAAGTCGATTGCAGTCGTCAATTGTCATCGTAGTTATGTTGCTCGGAATCGGCGAGTCTGAGTCGGGATCTCATTCGGGATAGTAATGTAACTTCGAAACAGATATGGCATTGTATTCCGTATTGTAATCGTCATTGTAATCTGCATTGTATTCTCTTGAATAGTCGTCTGGATTGTACTCGGTACGGCAAGGCAGCCGGTACATATATCTGCACCTCAGCATTCAATTGCTAGTCTCGTAGATTGTCATCGGAAGTAAGTGTATTAGATAGGGTAGAATTCCACATAACTTCGTGTGTCGGCATAGTCAAAGATTGATTGTCATCCATCTCCGAGCATCTCCGGGATGGGCATATCGGCGCAAGCCCAATTCTCATTGTCTCAATGATAGCTCGTTTCCTCGATAAGTAGCCTTCTGCAGGACCGTCGTCTCTCGTATCTGGGACATTATCTCATGCCCGGGTATCCAATTGCTTCATAAGTCTTCGACGGTCCAAAGTGCGCTCTTCGCTCTCAATTGTCATTCGTCTGTCGGGAATATCTCCGAACTGCTCCATCTATGTTAGCCAAAGGAATCAAGACAAAATATGGAACTGGTGGAAGGGAATATCCAGGAGGCCTTGTCATTAACGGTTCGCCCACACAGAAGCCAAGCCCCACCATCCAGTCACTCCCTTCGGGTCTCGGCGAGCCGATAGCAGTCATTCAAGTCTCTCCTCGGAGGGGCTCTTCTGCCGCAACTACCGCCGCTGCTCTCAGCTCGTCGCGTCCAGCGCTTGGATCTGTATCACCTGGTGAATCCAAGGTGATGTCTTCCAAAGTCACTCCCAGCAGTTCTATGCATTCCCCAGTCTGTCGGGCAAATGCTATGACGACTTCAATGCTAGTTAGAAGATCGTCGAATGCGGTTGCTCCAAGTGTCTGTATACCCGGACCGCGCCCCAGAAGCTTGTCTTGACGTGATCATTTTCGGCTTCTGAAACCTTCGATGCCACTGCCGTAGTCATCGGTGTCATTCCTCCGCTCCACTCGCACTCGGTGATCGCAGGGAGTCAATCGAGCCCAGTCGATGTCAGGATTGTTTGTGGAACCATGGTAAGCCACGTACTAAATCGTATGCACGCATTGGCACGACTAGCACGATTGATTTGTATACCGGTGCGAGATAGTCCAAGTACTAGACTGTGATCCGCGTCTTCCGGTGTCCTTTGCATGTTGCATCACACCTCCGGTCATGGCGAGGGTGGTGATGAGTGCCGCCTGATGTGATATCCCGAGTCACTTGAGAAGCCTCGGTGTCATAAAGATGCTGGTTGCGCCGCAGTCGACAATAGCCCGTACGCATTGCATCTCGCCACTTCTGTCCGGTATTGTACTTCGTGAACATTACTGCCTGCGCTGCCAAAGTTTCGTTTTTTGCTGAGTGTCGAAAGATCGTTGACGCTTGATTTGTCGATTGCCGCCTTGTCATTAATGTAATTGAAGTCGAAGATCATTCAGAGGGTAGGTGAACTTTGATTGTCCATAATCCTTGTGCTGAGGTCATCATAGTCATTGTCGTCATTGTAGACAGTCTGCGGAATTGTGTTGGTCTTTGACCGCAAATGCACTTCACGCTGCGCAATGTATCGCCGCTATAAGTTCGCTTCGATCAAGGGAAAGCTTCTCATCCTCAATGTCCTTCAATCGTAGGGTGTCTTCTCCGTAAGTGCACTTCGCTTTGGCAGACGTTCTTGGCGGGAGAGCGCTTCAATCGTAGACTGAGCCTCGTCCGTAGGTATTCTTCGCTCGAGTAGTGTATCAGGTATAAGTAGTGGTACCATGCCTCCGCAAGTGGGCTTCTTCGAGGTTGATAGAGCGGTAGGTGTACACGCAAACTGAGAAAGGTGCACTCCGCTCAATTGGATGAAATGTAGTCGTAACTGTGCTGACTTGTAAATCGTCTCTTGACTTTGCCTTTGGATTTCGATATGGCCTCCTCCTTTAGGGGTAAGGTCGCTCCGTCCATTGTAGGTGCTTGGACTGGTGTTCGCGCTCAATTGACTCGTAGGGATGGTCTTGTACTCGTGATCATCGTCTTCAATGTCGGTGACGCGCCTTGTGCGCCAATTGATCTCTGAGCTCTCTCGGTTTCCGCCGTGAATTGACGCCTTCAGGGGTGCAATCGCGACTTCTCCGCTGTCCGGTGGTCGATTGCAGGCATTGGAAGTAATTGATGTCGTCTTGAACTCATCTGGATCGATCGTATGCGATGTTTGTCATTGGCTGGGTGGTGTCCTGTAGGATAATAATCGACTTCATTCCCGGTGACGCGCCTTGTGCGCCAATTGGTCTCTGATCTCTACTTCGCTGCTATCAGGCTCAATCGAATGATGGAACAGTCAACGTATCGTCCTTCGCAGTAATGATGCTTCGATATCTCGCATCGAGGGCAGTATTCTGAATTGTTGACTCCACGGTGTCGCGTGTCGGAAAAAGGGGTAAAACTCGTCAACTCGTAATCCCGTGAGCGAAATGTATCCGTTTACTGAAAAAGCGATAATAGTGTAAGGGCACGTATGCCTGCGTCCGGCCTCATAGGTATAGGTATGGTAATTATAGGAATATGGTTGCAAACGTGGATGCGAGTGATAGTAGATGTAGATGTATAGGTAAGATTATCGCTAGAGATCTAAGCCTCGTGGCGAGCCGACTATATAGATTGGCCGTTACCCGGCCCCGGGTCACGTGCCGCCGTTACACTTCATGAGTTCCATTCTGAGGGCATGGGCTTTGGCCTTCACCTTTTTGCCGGCTAGCCCGAGTAAGAAAACATCTTTGAAGGTCTGAAACCAATGCAAGGCGTCCTCCATGTAGCTCAAAGTTGCATCATCGTGAGATTTATATCGAGCATACATATAGAATTCTAACAGTGCCCGTGTACACTCAATTGCGTGATTGAATATGGGACGCTGAGCGGTGCTTCAGCCTCGTAGAGGCTGAATTACAACTCCAAGCAGGTACCGGCTCATTTCTTTAATCACCTTCCCATTTTATTGAGAAACTTCCTGATATAACTCATTTCTTGGTACGAGGTCATGGTCAGCAGGCACAGATAACCAGATTGCTTTGTACTTATCAAGCCGTTCGTGCGTCTTCATCAAGTGGAAAATCCACTTCTGGAGGTGGTCAAGCATGCCGATCTGCATTGTATGGAGGAGGTCGGGCTTCGGGAGGTAGCTCACGATACAGGGAATATGTCGAAACACGTTGAATCGTCGGTGGACATGGCGCGACGACAGTTCGGCATCGGCAGCCTTGCTGTTGGCATCGCTGAGCGTTCTATATAGGTTTTGATCCCACCAGGGGTGTTGCTTGTCAGGATGAACATAATCCCCAAGTTCGTTCTTTGGACAGTCGCACCAAAAACAGACATGCCACTCGAGATGATGTAGGTCGCTATACTCAGGGCAATCAGCAAGACATGATGCTAAATCCGGTTTGCAACACATGAAGATGCCATCTGCACAGAGAACGTTGCAATACCCGTTCTCGCCTTTGGGATTTTGTTTAAAGGTGAGAGGCTGGAGTACCCACCGCAGTACTTCGCTCAGCACCTCTGGGTTTGATTGCCGCTGGTCATCCAGCTGCATCGGAGGATGATTACGGTTCTAAATTGGTCTCGGCAGGAGCGCAACCATTACGACGCTGTGCGTTGAGGCCATCTGGTGGATCTTTAATGATTGATTGCCATTGTCATATATACCGGCCACTCTGTGTTGTTGCCAGCGAAATTCAAGCGATGTGTTCCGTTGGACATGAAGATCAAGGGAACCTGTGTATTGCCCAGTCTGAACCTTGCCTTAACCTCGATTAGCACGTTAATATCCTCAAGTATTACTGCTTACCTGTGTCTCGCACCACCAGTCCGCATTGTGCATTTCAGTATAGAGGCCTTTCGGTGGCGTATCGCTGTTAAAGGAACACTGACGGGCGTAAATGAGATGCTCGGTGTAGGCTGGCTGCCACATCACCCATCTCATGCGTTTGATAATGGCTCGACTGCAGTAATTGATAGGCCGTTGGTGATTGCGATTCCATCTCATATCCTCGAGAGTGTATAGTTCCACTCCCCGAGGGCCTTATCATCTGGCATCCTAGCACCGAGCTTCAGGTCACCATCCCCGATTTTGAAGCTTGGGACGCGCATAGCGGTGTTTTCTTCCTTCATCATGTTGTCATAGCACGTCTTCATACCCTTCTTCGTGATCCCAATCTGGATATATTTGTACTCATCGCATGTTGCAAACCGGTAGTAGGGATTGTTGTGTATGTTCGTCTCATGGCAACCCTGAGCGTTGAGTTCCCATGGCTCAGCAATGGAATGGTTTAGCGGAGCCTCGGCGCCAGGGTATGTTTTCGTCCGCGGGGGAGGAGATGGCAGTGGCTGGCACACCTAGTCTTCGATGTTTTCAACCTGTTCGAGGTAGGGAAACGTGACCAACTGTTCGACTGAATCTATCTTAGTGTTGAATTCACCATGCTGAGCGGGTTCAACCCGTCGGGGCACGCTGCGAACAATCAGATTCTCGGTAACTTGAACATGTTCAAGATGGTGTAACCTGATATGTTTAAGTCGCCAGCTGTCTGAGATGAACTTCTTTCGGCATGACAATTTGCGGCAACGGAAAGGGGTCTTCTCTGGCATTGGTGACGACATGAGAGGAGTGGAGTATACAGTGTAGAACGGGACAAGAGTTGGTGCTGGGCCTGAGCAGCCTCGTGTGTAAGCTCACGATACTTTCAGCCTCAACACTATCACAAGGAGGGTCCATACACACCAGGAGTTGCAATCACGCTGCATATCCGATGTCCCATAATACTATTTATAAACTAAAACCAACAAAAATCAAAACTGTACAAAACACCTCAATAAAATAAACCTTGAGCGATACAAAACCCTCGCAACAAGTGTAAAAATCAATGGCTGATATAGATCGATTAGAACACAGGAAATGAAGAAGCCCACAACCCTAACCAAAATGAACACAACACCTCCACCCGTGCCTTATTCAGTATCTGCACTGAGTAGATTACCCCAGACGAAACTCACGAGACAAGAACCCGACTCTAACCCTAACGCAAGCCGAGGACTGATTTACTGCTCGCCTACTGAGCCATCCCGCCGGGCGTCAGGGAGAGGAACATCAGGGAGAGGGACATCGGGGAGAGGGACATCAGGGAGAGGGATATCGGGGAGAGGGATATCGGGGAGAAGGACATCTGCCAGAGGGACATCTGGCAGAGGGACATCTGGGATGGGGACATCGGGGAGACTGTCGCCACCTCCTGATTCGCCAAGTAGCTACTGCTCAACATCGACATCCGAGGTGTTTCTGGCTGCCTCAGCTTCTCGCTGAGGTACCGCCTCTGTGCGAGGTTTTTGCGGCATCACCAGCCCTAAAAACTCCAGTCCTCATAAGGTATGAGTCTCCGGAGTTTGTGGTCGTGGGGGAGGCTCCGGGGTTTGTGGCCGCGGAGCAGGTGCCGGTTGTTGTGGGCATGGGGTATGCTGCCGCATCTGCTGGCCTTGCTCAGGTAGCACAGTTGGCTCATCGTCTACCATAGTATCAGCATCGTCAGCCGATGTACTGACCATCTCTCCCAGGCCAATTGTCTGTGGGTCTTTGCCATCATCCTTATCCTTATCCTCCTACTCCACCTCCTCCTCATCTTCGTTCTCTACATCTTCCTCCTCTTCATCTTCCTCCTCATCATCGTCACTATCCCATTGAATATCCACAACGCCGTCTAAATCAACGCTGTCTGGTGCGTCCACATCATCCTCCATGCCCATATACAAATCAGGATCAAGTTCTGAGTCAGATTTGCTGTGCGACTTCTCGGTTCGGTTCGTATCATCATCTAAAGAAATTTCCACGGCGGGCGATGCTTCCGGCTGTAAATATACCCGCCCTAGTTAGCCCTCCATGTCCGAGTGTGCCTCATAACATTCCTTCTGCAACTGCAAAGCAATGGCACGAGAGATATCATCTCTCCCTTTGGTTTGTCCAACAATACCTTTCCCTTTACCGTTTCCCTTCCCCTTCCCCTTCCCCTTCCCCTTCCCCTTCCCCTTCCCGTTCCCGTTCACATTCATTTCTTTCCTTCCCATTCCCAGTCTCTTTCTGCCCGCCCCGCGTCTCCTCCTCACACTTGCAATTGTCATTGTCATTGCCATCGGCATGAGGCCTCCTTCTACCGCACAGCGCTCCGGATCTACCCAATTCTCATCATCATCATCCTCGTCGATTATCTCATCCCAATTCAGTGGTCTAACAGCCAGCATGTCGCCTGGGTTGTACTGCTGACAGCTTGGTGGCCCAATCTTTGCTCTCATATCATCGCGACCGTACTAAAAGAAACGCTCGCAAGTGCATTTGACATTTCCCGACCTGGATGTCTGCAGATTGGAGTCATCGACTTGATCCCCGAAGGAACCAGGGTTGTCCCACCTCCAATTGTTTATTTGATCGCGGGTTTTGTCAAACATTAACCTCATACATGAGCGGAACGGTGCCCACCACTCCCGAAAAGGTGAACTCCTGCTCCTGTGGTGGGGCCACATCAGCTGGAATTGTGAAAAGTGGCCAGTAGTGACTGGATCAAGAAAGATTATATCAAAAAAGAGGTCCCAGGCTCAGGCATCATTGACGCCGCAAACATTGTATATGCGTATGAGTCCACAGATGTGTTACAAGACCAATCCCGATATCCGGACCGGATCCAATGACAGGCATTGATTTGTAACCGATGTCAACATTTTTGCCGTAGCAGTTGCCTTCCTCTTTCCTCTGTATCTGCCCTTTGGTGCCATCACTGCAAGTTGAAAATGAATCCACATCCGAGGCTTTGGCATTATGATACCATTAAAAGTAGCGGAAGGAAGACCACAGTGAACGTACAATGTTGTGTAGGTTATCGGGTGTGTTTTGGAACGAGAGCGTTTGTTTTGTGCAAGTCACGTGCAGTCAAGATTGGGATGCTGGTGGTGTGTTTAATCGCTGGCCGTGTGTTTAATACAGGAGGAAAAGACAATCCAAGTGTTGGCGGGAAGAGGGGATATTTATACTCGAGTTCCTGTGATTTGGTTAATATCCTGCGTTTTGTTGGTTAATGAACACAAATAGCCCAGCTTCCATCTTGCACAACCACCAGACACCTCACGAATGAGAAGCCTCGAGGCGAGATTTAGTACACGCGGTGAGGCCAGTTTGCGACTCTGCGCATTGCTTTGGCATCTGATGCCACTTTTACCTCTCAGTCCTCGTGCATCTCGGAGCAAACTGAGGAGTTCTCCTGATATCCCAACCGTGCAACCATCCAACACGGCTACCAACACATTGCAGTGGAATAATCACCCGCAACTGATGTCATATGATAGAGAATACGTCATTGTTCCCTTTGCTATGCTTTAAGCTGTGCCACAGGGAGATTTCCAACGGGAAGCTGAAGATATACACAATCGATGGTTCGAAGTATTGTGGCAAGAACGAGTGCAATACGATGATAATTGCACCAAGATCGCATAAACACCCTGCATGCGGTGCGAATAGACCTTCAGACTTTGCTGTAACAGTGAATATCAATGCTCAGTTCAATCTGAGTGTAATCTGAGGGCAGTTAACACCATAATTGAATACTTTTGATGGGATCTCGTCACCGAGTATAGTCAGGGTGGAGTGTCTAGCGCGGTCTACACTGCGCCTGCCTTTTGTGTCGAATCCATCCATGGTCACTCAATTCGGAGTCTACCTCGCTTGCCGTTGCCTATGCATGCAGAGGATATTATTCCTACTTTCTTAACGTTTAACATTGATATTGGAATATGCCTTCCCAAAGCCCTCACCCTGACACTACTCCGGTTGTACGAAATTTTCAAAGTATTGCAAATCGTTAGAATCCAAAGTGTGGTCCTTCGGGGAATTTTCAACTTGCTCCCGCTAAGAGACGCCATTCCGTACTGGCTGGCGAGAGGGATTCCTCTCAAGGAGGGAGTTCCGTACCCTCTACAATCCAAGGTCAGAACTCCACCCCCTCATCTTTGCTGAACAATTCTCGCATTGCAGATATCATTCAACGCTTGACTTCCACACCGTCTGCTATACCGCGACGTTCAATAATTACTCCAACTGCCATGCCGGGTACAAGCAGTCGTAACACACCAGCTCCCAGCGGAACCATACAAACAGACCCAACGCGTCGTGTTGTATGCAGCCCCGCATCCGGCATTGCTAGGACTCCCAATCCTCTCAGTCGTCTTGAAAACTTGCCTACCCCCATCCCAAATCCAGAAGCCCGCACGATCATTACAAGTCCACTGCCAGCACTAGCTACCGAAAAGCATCAGAGACAGAGGCAGTGGCAATTGAAACCGCATGCAGTGTTTACACCTCGATCAATGGTCTCCGGCAGTCGCAGCATCCATCGATTTGTTCTATCAGACATGACGTGTCTTCAATTTGCAACGGGCAGACTCCTGGAGCTCTACATGTGGAACAGACAACCGTTCATGAGTGCAAGTGAGTTGGAGATGGTAAGTTATGCAACACGACCCTTTGCGAAAGCATTAGCTGAAGCCCCCCACTGGCAGCTAATCGAGATGTACTCGAACACCACAATGCAGCAAAACAACATTTGGTCCATAGGATTCAAGGAGTGCACAAAGGAGATCTTGACAGAGGTAGGCTGAATCAACAGCCCACGGTGGATATTACACACTCAAACCGGTACCAGGTTCGCGCACAAGTCGATAAGGTTATATCCCATTTTATTCTCTCAGCAAGGGACAACATAGTAGAGCATTTTGATCTCCAGCGCTTTGAATATGCCGCAGAGCGTTTGGAATTCATTCATTCCCTTCTGCCTGACAATAAGTATCTTTTTGAGGAGCAGAGCGTGTGGAAGGTGGTGTACATGGTCCAAATCCAATGCAGGGAGAGTTGAAAGCTGATAACAAATGGCTAGCGTCCACTTTGTATCCTGGCAGAAGCAATCCCGCGGTTTAATTACATCAAATTTCATCGTTGGGCGAATAACCGCGGTAAGTATGTTGATGCATTATATAATTCCATGATTGACGACAAGGACGGTCATATACCCTCGCCACTAATCATGTATTCCTGCACCGTGTTCCAACATGCTTCCCTGGAGTGGCAAAAGAACAAAGGTGTTCATCCGAAACCTTCCAAGTCCAAGTTGAAAGCGGACAGACCTGATTGCTGGAACTATTTCACCTGCATAAATGATGGTGGTAAGATCGTATCCTGCTGCACTGTAACAGGTCGCAACTTGTTAACCTGGCCTGTTGTTTCAGACACGTAGACATCCTGGATGACTCCCTGGAACACACTACCAGACAGCTACCAGCAGAGGGTATATAATAACACTCTTGCCACAGTCAACCTTCAGATCCAACAGGCAGAGAACCCAACGCCTGCCGTGGTGATTGGCGTCGAAGCCGCACGTGTTAACAATGTTATTCTGCATGACTATTTGACCTTCGAAGTGGCTCTTGATGACCCTGAGATCGGAAGCACTGAGCAGAACATCCCGATAGGTAACAATTGCACAGATGACGAACTGCATTTCAGTATGCCAGAGGGCAGCAGGATTTTCGAAGATAAATGTGATGAAAGCGATGCCATCCACAGCGCCAGCCGGCGACGATGGGCAGCAACTGAACTCGAGAGGTTTGACCTGGGAACCATTGACACTGACGGGTATGAGTGCAAGGATGACGATGATGCGGATGCGGATGAGGAGGAAGATGCATCGCAAGCCGATAATGGATCAACGCAGAATGTGGAGGGCAGAGGGCCTAGTACCAGAGAGTGTGAAGATTGGACAGTATATTTCATAATTGTAAAATACGATAATTGCGAAGCAAATGCAAAGGCAAGCGATGTATCCGAAGCGAAGCATGTATTGTAATAAGTGACAACATCTTAAAGCTAAACATAATTGAGAGTGCGGCATGTGGCTATCGGCCGGAGAAAGCCATAAAAATCGCAAGGCATTTTGTAATCGGATACTACATAACTGCAACACCTGTGAAGAGTGTAACATACGTGTCGTTTTGATGGTGCCTATATGTCACGACATTGTGGACGCAGAGTAACGGAAGCCTGACGCCTGAGCGGCGAGCGTAATATACAACGCGACGTGTCGCAAGAACCAGAGGCATGGTTTAATAGCCGCTGCAAGGGTGGTATGCAACGAGACCCGTCGCTTGGGTGTCCCGTCACATCTGGCTCTCTGTCAGAGGGTACGATGTTCTGCCACATCCGTTAGAGCCTTCCGGAACACTCAGGTGTTTCACACGCAAACTTGGGTTGTTGCTGATGAAATACAAATGTTGAACCTGCTCAGGATATACAACTACTCGCAGCCACCGCATTCGGTCATCTCTTAGCTAGTGAGGAGGTGGTCGAGGCATTCGCCATACCACTTGGAGGATGTCAAGGGGTGCTGGGAGCATCTCTGGAAGGCATCACAGAAGGAGAGGAAAACCCCAGAATGCTGAATGCGCAAGCAGGAACAGCGGTGGCAGTTGGGGCAGAAGAGTGACCCAGAGACGGTGGTTGAATAACAGCTACCGGCTCGCCGAGACACGAAGGGAGAAACTGCTCAATGTGGCTTGCACCTATTGTGACAAACCGTCTGATCCAGCTAACCCGTGACCCCTACCCATCTCCACCGTCCAAGTACGCAACAATTCTGAATGCAGAGAAGGCTAATGAAAATAGGAATAGACATACAAAATGCGGAGATGGTAATGACAGATGACGTGAGTCACATCCCAGCATAATATGATGATTTCGTGGAGTTCTCCAGCACGGTTAAGGCCAAGACACTCCCGTCGCATAGGCCAACTGACTACGCACTTGATCTGGAACCTGGCTACAAAATACCATACGGGCGGTTCTACAACCTCTCAGAATTCGAATTACAGACGCTCAAGGCGAACATCAAAATTAACTTGGCGAGCGGGATTATTCAGCAGTCATCATCCCCGGCTGCAGCTCATATCCTGTTTCCAAAGAAGACGGATGGGAGACTACAGTTGTGTGGTGACTATCGAGCTCTTAATCCGGGCCCGGTAAAAAATCCATCCCCCCCTCTCTCTACTTCCAGATCCACCTAATTGAGTGCGCGAAGCACGAAGCTTCATTCAGTTGGACCTCCGGAATGCCTATCACTGCATCTGAATCAAAGATGGAGACAAATTCAAGACTGCATTCCGAACCCGCTATGGTCAGTTTGAATACCAAGTTTTGCCCTTCGGATTGAGACAATCACCGGCTATGTTTCGTGCTTACATCGAAGATTGCGTACGGCCCTATATTGACCACTTCACTGTGTGTTACCTTGATGATATACTCATCTACTTGACCAATGAGAAGGAGGACGAGGACCAGGTCCGAAAAGTGTTGCAATGCCTACCGGAACTTGAGCTATATTGCAAAGCTGAAAAGTGCCAATTCCAAGTTCGGGAAGTCGTCTTTCTCGGATATGTCATCATTTTGTATCGGATAAGCATGGAGTCAGACCGCATATCCACAATTGAAGATTGGCCGACCATGGAATCAGTTCGGGATGTGCAAGTGCTCCTTGGCTTTGCAAACTTCTACACGTTATTCATTCGGAAATATGCAAAGGTAACGTCTCCCATCTCAAACATGCTGAAGACACATGGCTTACAGAGGTGGGAATGGGCTCGGGATGCCGAACTAGCGTTTCGTAGGCTCAAAATGGCCTTTACCGAAGCACCGATCCTCAAGCATTTCAACCCCCAAAAAGCGATCATTCTGCAGACTGATGCAAGCAGATTCGCAATCGCCAACATCCTCATCCAGTACGATGGATTCGGGTTTCTTCACGCAGTCAATTTCAACTCTTGGAAATGCTCCGCTTCCGAACAGAACTACCACACATACAGTCAGAGGCGCTTCGCGATTGTGGAGACAATGAAACAATGGAGACGCTATCTCGAGGGCGCTAATCACTATGTTCTGATCCAGTGCGACCATTAAGATCTAGAGTACTTCGAAACCTCCAGAGTGCTCCCCTGAGGACAGGTATGGTGGGCGGAAATCCGATCCTCTTACGACTGTCTCATCAAACACTTGGAAGGCACTGAGAGCCCGGCCGATGTACCATCAAGAAGGCCCGATTATAAGGTAGCCTACAAGAGACTGACTGCGAGGCTACTGGCAACCTGGGGGACTAACACCGTTGAACCGTACGACGACCTCCTTCAGGAAATCACAACAGCCCTGGCTATCGATGAGTTGGGTGCCGATGTGAAACCCAGTATTGTTGGCACCCCAATCGTCGATATTCCTGATCTGCAAAGAATAGATGAACTAGAGGAACACTCGAGTAACGAGTGGAAAGTCACTACCGGAGTTCTCACTTACAAAGGAAGGATTAATGTACCAAAGGATGACCTGCTTCGCAACAAAGTCATACACCTTTTCCACCACAATCCAGAATCCGGCCACTTCGGAGCTCTTAAAACTGCCCAATTAGTATTTGGGGATATCTATTGGCCCGCAATGGACGCCACCGTACAAAAATACATCGCCGGATGCGAACTATGCCACTGAATCAAGGAACCAGGACACGCCCATCACAGGACAAACATGCCACTATGGCCACAGTCACGACCGTGGGAAGTAGGATACCATAGAGTACGTCATGGACCACCCAGAGTGAACTGCGTCCGGTTATACGGGAATCGTGGTAATCCTCGATCGAGTGACAAAAATGGCAATCTACCTCCCCTGCAAGAAAGATATTGACTCACCAGAGCTTGAAAAAATGTTTTTGGAGCATGTGATCTGCAAACGAGGCGTACCAGACAATATTGTAACCAATCGAGGGAAGGAGTTTACCTGCCAATTCAGGAAACGAGTCTGCACTCACCTAAGCATCAATCACAGACTGTCGAGCGCATTTCATTCACTCACCGATGGCCAGAGGTAGCGACAAAACCAGAACATGGTGCAGTACTTACGGGCCTTCTGTAACTATGAGCAGGATAACTGGGTAGAACAGTTACCTTTACCAGAGTGTGCTTACAACAATTCCGTCCACCACTCAACGCGAATGACGCCATTCTGGGCCAACTACCACTACCACCCGCCAATGCAGTTCAAGCCACCGAAAGCGCAATCAATGATGAGGTCTGAAATATTGACGGACGCAACGGGATCGGGAATGGAAGAGACTCACCGGTTTTCAGGAAGTGCTTGTTGGAAGCCCAGTCACAGTAATTAAAATACGCTGGTGGGAAGGACGTGATGTTCTAAGTCGGGAACAAAGTGTTGCTCTCGACAAGACACTTCCGAACGACCAGACCGCCACACAAGCAGGAACATATGCGCACTGGACTGTATATGGTAAGTAAGATCATCAATAAGAATGCTTACAAACTACACTGTCCAAAAACAATCCGGAATCACAACGTCTTCCATATGTCGCAGCTCGATCACTACACACGGCTAGTCGTAGGACAACCATCCTCGGAACCACATCCAGTAACAGTCGACAGTTTGGAGGAATGGGATGTCGAACAGGTTCTTGACTCCAAGCAACATTACCGGAAGCTACACTATCTCGTTCAGTGGGCCGGATCCAGCAACATTCGCAGAAGTAGGGAGCCAGTCGAAGACCTCGAGAATGCTCGTGAACTAATAAGCAAGTTCCACCGGGACCAACCGAATACGCCACGGAGATGAAGGAAGTCGGATCTCATAAGTGGAGTAATTGACGGGAATGGAGAAATGGAGACGAGGTCAAATTGGGCATTTCCTTCTTTATTCTGATGTCAGGACCTGGTCCAGTACAAATGGTGTCGGCACAGGTTTACCACCTCCAAAAATCCAGTCAATTCGAGGTGGAGTTTCCCTGTGAGCTGTAATGTCACCCTGCACGTAGTGATCAGTTGTTGGACCTACAGGATCATACGATCGTGTATGCAGATTGTTTGATGTTTCTATTGGTACTTAGCAGCCCGGGAGTTCTGCCCAAAAAGAGTGAGATGATGTAACGGTGTTGTTGAGCATGCGTGGTTAGAGTTGCCGGACTGTCACGTGAGGTGTCCAGTGCCGGAAAACCACCTACCTTATATTGACATCCCAACCGAGACTTAGCTCAGTAATAAATATCTTACCACTTGCTTCTAAACTTACTATCACTCGCGTCCGTGTGCAACCGTATACCATATCATATTCATATACTGCTGAGCGCCGGCGTACGCGCCCTTACACAGATATGAGACATAATGTTGAGGTTCATCATGGTGTGTGTGGATGATTCTTAATGGAAGTCAAATGGCCTAGATCTGGCATAAACGACAAGTCGTTCTGGGGTGATATTTTGAACATTGAATCCCGCCGATTGGCCCTTGTTAACGAGAACATAAAGCTATCTCTCAGCTCGCAAGGATTCTGGTATTTTCATTGCAATCTCTCCATCACTAAATACCTCAAGGAATGCCCTGTCACTTAAGCGAAGATCATGTAGGCAATTCCTTTTCATTGATAACCAAACGCACAGCTGATCCTATATAATATTCCGTTGATATTTGTAATGTGATTGCTATTGCTGTTGATCATGCGTGATCAAATTATCGGAGGACTACTGAATTTACTTTGGTAGATTTTCATCTTATTATATCATTATGTTGTTTGTGTTTCCACCAATTGGAACTGTAAGTAACAAATATCTGCATATCTGGGTTGGTCGTTTGTGCTTCTGAGTATTGGAACTTACTTGACTCAACCCTAGAGAATCTCTTCAAGATTTTGGGTATTAAGACATTTAAATAGTGTAATAATTTGTAACCAATCAAGGCTACCTTCCCCCTTTGAAGGCGGGGTCCAAACGCCATCCAATATAACATTTCTGTGTATTCCTCAGTTATTGGAAAGTGATAGTTTTTGAAATTCCAGCAGTATAATCATACCTGTCTTATAACGACTTTGACAATGTGGCCTAACATTCCCCTATCGTAATGTTGCATTAGACGGCGACATCTCATGGTAGACCTGATAGATTACAAATCAAATTATGTTCATATGTCATATACTACACATGATGTCTGAATTCAAAGCTAGAGAGATGAATGCCTGGTACTAGGACAACGTCTGGGTTTATAATATTCTATTTCCAATAAGTCCATTGCTTTAGTCTCGTAACGGTTAAATATAGCAATTATTCTGTAATGTTATGGCGTATTTATCAGTAACACCATAGAAGTGTTAGGTACGACATTCATCTTTTGCAAGTCTTTTCCATACAATACAACTGGTTAATATGATGGCTTGAAAACAACCACCACAGCAGATTTCTAGGGAATACTTAGTACGCCCTGTTGAATATGTTTGGGACCAGGGCAATAACTCATTCTGAGATTAACGATTATAGTAACTGTTAATGTTAAGGTATACCATGCCTTCGGCGGAAGGCCATGATAGTTACATAAACCAGGCAAACCATTTGTATTTCACATAGAGACATTGTTGCTTGCCATGCTCCATAATGAGATATCTGCAGTTGCTTGATAGATGGAGCATCCATCGAATATCAATGCCTTCATGATTGACTAGCACATTCCACGCTGTATTTTCACCTCATGATATCGCAATGATAGAGCAATACAGAATGGCATAACCACATGGATTGCATGACACAATGTGGTATTAGTCATTTGGTCATCCTCAACAAAATGGGGTTCCTACCAAATGGGTGCAGTTCAATTTCACCGCAACCATGTTCATGATCAATATGTCAGAGATATTTTGAGTACCATTCGTTGCTACGCCAAGTCCGTCTGCATTCGTAAAAGTATATCTAAGCATCTAGGTTCTGCGATCCAACAACCTTTAAAACATGTGAGATGGTGCTTGGTTCAATACATTGTAAGACTTACCTCACCATGACCATACAATGAGAAGACGAATCTCATTATGTGCATTTCAATATGATATCTGAGGCGGGCCTCATGAACTCATCATTTACTATAACTGCAAGTGCAATCTCGTTCCCTTTACAACAGATGTATAAGTAGATACCCTCCCAGTGTACTACATTATATCCATAATGACGTATCCTTTTGATTTCCTCTTTGTAGGATTATCAATGGTCCTAATGGTCATCAGAGCCAAAAGGCAACAAACTATCAGACCGCAGCTTAACGAACATCAATTACCATAACAATGTAACTCCCATTGCTTGTCCAATCCCATGGTAATGACAAGTGGAACCATTTCTGTATTACTTCATACTCCACATGCAAAGATAGAGTTTGCTATCAGTTCAGTAGCATCGGCGATCAATTAGTCCCTGACCTACCAGTGACTAACCCCGCTGAATAGAAGTACCGTCTCCACATCATGACTCATGACATGTGGATTGATGTCACGGTCCAGATGAAAGTTGATAATAGAGCTAATGGTTATCCATGAATTCATTGAAGAGTATTCCAGTAAAGGTCAAAGAATAAACCCACAATGCTTTCATTCCGCAAACAGTTGTTGAGAACCTCCCAGCATACACCACTTCGGGATAGCTGATATGATTGTAATATAGAATGTCCAATCACCAAGTAACCGAAGCAACATATGAGTAATGTAACAATATAACAAGATGCACAGTATTGTGGTATATTGTAGCGATTGATTTGTATCATTTCATTCTAAGGTAAAATCACACTGTGACATGCACAACAGCAACAACCAATTGAATTCTTAATAACCAAATCATCATGAAATCTGAATTCCACACTTCAAAGGAAGTTTGTAAGGTATCCAATGTCAACAGAGTATAACAAGTTTGCACAACTAGTTCTCGCTATCGGAACTATCTCGACTATTACTAAGTAGCTGTTCACCAATCAAGCATAAGCTGAGCATATTCTTCATCATATTCCGTAGACTTGGAATCATGATGATGCCTGTCAAGGAAACTTCATCTAACAGAAAGAGCAACGAGATGGTCAACTGTAGGAAAGTCCCATCTAGGCGTAAGGAATGTTGAATAACCAAGTTTCTCACAGCCCAAAGACCAAACTTCTTCCTAATCTGGCATAACATATACATTGGCAGTATGCTTATCAATGAAGTCCGAATAGGAATTGATCCAAAATTGACCTCATGAGCCCTCTGCGATGTCAACATCGATATAGGCCTGACAACCCACGCAGGTAATAGTCATCCTGTGGGCGTATAAACAGAATATATTCTGAAATGAAATATTTGGTCGACAATACTATGGAGTATTATTTCGTTTTCCCAATCTACTTTGACGGCAAGATTGGCTTTTCCGAGATTCAAGACTGTTCCAGTATGGTACATCACTCTGGGGTCACTTGGATGTTATCGACCATCTGTCCCACAACCAGTGATGAATTAATCTACCTTTGACCCAACGAATTTGCAACATAATCATACACAATGGAAATGACAGCAAAAGTAAACCAGCCAACTGATCCTAACAATAGATCCTTGGATGATTCTGTATTGCCATTGTTCTCCATAGCACAACAGCCAGGACACTCCCCAAAGCAATCATGGCAGCCAGGGTACTTGGTCATCCATTCCTTCAACACTGGGTCATCGAGCTCCAGAATTGTTCCATTTTTCTCACTATTCCAGGAGTACAGATCCCGGGGAGAATCTTTATTCAGATTGTCCGCAATGAGGGATCCAAATCCGTTGTAGTAGTATTATTCATTATCTTCATAAGGAAATAATTCTTCGGGCGAATAGAAAGAATTGTATAGTTCAAGTTCGAATTAAGTGGTCTGATAACCGGCAAGGTCAATTACATTCATACATCTTGAATGTTTCAACGTAGGAGCCAGAGTGCGGCTGTAGTCGAGTCTATCAACTTGTAACTCACACATAGCTTTTCACAGTCAGGTATTGTAATAACTTTATAGTGTTGCACCGCGAAATCCACCATCAGGCCTGTTCAATAAAAGTCCCACATGACTTCCGGCCTGACAAAGAGAACAATGATAAAACCTTGACTCAGGATGTGTATAAGGATTTCAACAGAGAGAACTGATGAAACTGTGCCGTTCTATGCTCCCGAAAGTTAATATCAACGTAACAGTTTGCCCTACAATATCAATGTACTGGAGCATACGATTCAAGAGAACACTACTCAAAGGATCCTCTGAACGAGCCCACAATTGTGTCAGTCTTCACACCCACTTCGGCCTTCAGAGTATCGGCCCAGCAACCAGCACATAAACCAATGACTGCTTGTCCTCAGGTAGAGCCACTCCAGGTAACGACTTGTCTTCCAAGAAACTGTAAAGTTGTTCCTCCTCAGCAGAAAGAGTAGTGGCGACTCGGTAGAATCCTAGAAGAGTTATCCCTTTTAACCACCCACGAGATCGGGCTGGTTCCACAGACCTCCTTTGAACTCCACAATATCGTCTTGCTCTCTTCCCAATCAACAACTGGCTTCAATGAAGGTACTATGAGTATCCAAGTATAGAGATTGATGGATTTATCCGTGATATAGAACTGAAGACGAAGGTACATCTCTGGTCTTCGGTAGTGTAGTCTTGGTGTTGAGAACATTACAGAACTGATAGATAATACACACGAATAAATTCAAGGCTCAACCTCCAGGTGTCGAATGTCAATAGGTATCTGTAAATTAATTTGAATGAGGATTGTATATTGGACAGAATGTTATCATTGTCCATCACCCATGTTGGTATCACTGATATATATCCGACGCTCAAAACCCTTTACAATCCTAAGACTGCCATAGCCTATTTTGGAGTACTTGTACGTAACTACCTTTGGCATCTTTGTACTCTACCATTGATGGTCAAGTTCAACATCTCATCAGTGTTAACTACTTCATCAAGGTGATGAGCTCGTATTGGGATACTATTGCTATTGGCGATACCTCATACAAATAGAAGCTTGTCTGAAACACATTATCAACAAACAGGTTGGTATCACCAAGCCAGTGAGTGTGCCCTGTAAAATACCCACAGGGTATCTAACGGTTTCATCATTGCGGCAAACGACAGAACTGTTAATTTCATTATTTGCTATCGAAGCCAAATACATAGTACTCAAGGTCCGACATGGTTTGCCATATATTGACCGGAGAGTATCCCGTACCTCTCGGGCCATATCAATCCGAAGTCCCATTCACCCCGGCCCACAAGATTTGGTTGAACTGAGGGCTGAATTGTATAAGTTCATTCGGTTGACTGGGCTCAGATATGTCAATCATTGGTAATTGACTTATCTCCTATATGACTCTTACTATAAGGAGAAGTCATTATAGCTTGATATTGACGACACATCATCTTACTAGGACAAAACCAGTGGAGTATGACAGAATAGTCCATTGTTCGGCGAATAGGAATAAGGTTTCCTGTTGACATAGAATCAACACTGACAATAGGTATGTAACCAACAATGCCAATCAAAAGATAATGTACATCTGATTTGCGCTTGGCTCAATCACTGTCGTTGATCTATTTATACAAAAGTAGGGTAATGATCCTTGTACCAATAGGTGTACAGATCCGGAAGATTGATCCAATTAGGAAATCCGAGGGATGTTTCAGGATATGTGATTGAGTCTCCGTTTTTGGATTATTGAGTGATCCTGTATGATTCCGGAAGTATATTTGTAACCCCAGAGACATGACACTCATCTCTCTGAGAATGTCAGGAGGCAATCCAGAGTGAGAAGCCAACATGTACTACAAACAGTTTGGCTACACACTGACGGGCAGTGCGGCGACCAAGAGACCTATCGACAAGAGGCAGGTATTCACTAGCTGCCACTTTCAGGTGAGTACAGTCCAGCCATTCACCCACTGCAGTGTAACAATGGTTGGCCCATCTAAATGAGGACAGATGCTGGAGGTGCGGCACTGGAGGCAGGACAGCAGCCCTGACTCTGAAACACGTCACCGGGTACTGCCGCAGGTGGAGTAACCAGCAGACACCACGATCTAAGGGGGGGGAATGGCAATGGAATATCATGCAGTCAGATGACCACAACTGATGATATCTGAGCTGTTTCATGAGATGACTGCAATCATGTCAATGTGGACATTCTGTTGGCTACTGTTGTTGGGAAGTTTCAGCCAAAAGTAATGCAGTGATGGAGTTGAAAGCATGGCCGACTCAGGTTTGGGGAGCTGCGGGCGCAGGAATATCTCACTTCTTGTGGTCTCTGTTCTATGTGGGTTTTACTTTTAAAATGCATTTCTCAGTGAAAATGCAGTGTAGCAGGGGAGAGTTCCGCCATCTGGGCGGTCAGCCTGGAGTAGGAGGGGATTTCTAGTCCTGTCACACTCTATTCATAATGCATACAGTTTCAATCAACTACACCCCATTGCGCAATTGAGTTCTTTGATGTCTGAGAGTCAAACAATGGATGTATCAGCATCTATTGCGCCATTCAGAGCAGCATTGAGATACACAATGCCCACATTCAAACTTCAACCGCGTCATAGATTTCTTAAACAGCAGTTGTCTCAGAACAAAGCTGTACTCCTAAGTATTGCACAATACAGTTCAGGATTGAAAAATAGATAGAATTTCATAATTTTTAAACTAAGCTGAATATCACTTTCGAAAGTATTGCAGTCAGGCAAACTCAGTTATCATTCGGTACAAGTTTGCAGATCGTGGCATAGTAAACTATTTCCAACCACAATGGTGTGACAATGATGATGGTTTGATATTATGATATATACTGACCCAAACTGCACAGTATGAATTAGTGTTCAATTATACTGAGAATACAAGGTCAGTGAGAACAATATGGTCAATGATTGAATTCTGCAGTCACCACACGAAGCTCTACGAATGAAAATCATATATGGCACCATACAGATCAGTTATGATGACCAGTTGAATATACTGACAGATTAAATGATGAATCACATCAGTTCTAAGCGGTGCGGAGTGACAATCATCACTGTCAGAGATGGTAATCATAGCTGAAGATCACTGATGAATTCTGACCGGAATGTGTTAATACTGAATGGTTGTAGTCTCTACAGAAAGTCAGTTATTAAAATTTCATTACTACCTAGCTCGCTGGCATTTACCTTCCATGCATTGACCATATTTTAATACTATATCTACCGATGCCAACAACAGCATTGGGTATTGAAATTCCCTACCATTGGTTTTTGAAACTACACAAATTAATTTTGGATTATATACTGAGCAAAAACTGAAGATGCGTGGAGAAACCACCCCCAACATCCATCACAAATTGGTAGTAGCCATGGAGGGAGCATGACACTCATCATTTCTGAGTCTACTCTGCAATGTAGTAACTTGGAGTAACCACTCCCATGTCTGTTCCAGTATCATTGCTTGCCATCAAGATACTCATAGGCCTTTTGAGGCACAATCTGTATTCAACTGTTGAGGAGTCAAAAGGAGCTGCTGTCCAATTGTTCTTAAGTGTTCAAAGTAGAGGCGTGAATGACTTCATTGAATGAATATACCAGGGGAAGTAAGCTGAATATATTGCAGCGAATTGGTTCATCTATGTATTGGTTGATACGCTAAGCATCATCAGCCCATATCTCCAGTCCCACACCATATGCTTGTATGTCTGCCGATACCTCTAGCCCTGTATTCATAAGCCCAAATGTCAGCCTCAACCAATAAGTCTTACAAAGATATAAATTTGTGAAGGTTTTGTATTTCATATATATATGTCCGTACTTTCCAAGTGATGCCCGGAACAGCAGATGTCTGCCTGCCACAATCAATGTATCATCCCCGAAGGTGTTCAGCCTACATGCGGTCATTTTGAAGATCAGCAGGGAGGAATATATTTCTGCTGTGCCGACTGACATGGCTAGAACCAGGTCAGGACTGCCCTCCTTGTCCGTCGGACAGGACAGTTAACCATTCTGCTGAGCGGTATCATTTCTCTCGCTTGCTGATGGGTCATTTCAGGAGGTCAAACCCAAATCATTTCTAATTGTGCTCATGATCATAAAATCGGCCAGAGCCTGCCAGTCAAAGAGTGCTCTGTTAATCGCAGACGCAATCACTTGGCTGATCTTGTATTGGAGCGGTACACTATCGTCTGTTCGCTGAAATGGGGGTCTGCCTACCACACAGTTGCCAGTTCCCCTGAGTTTGAAAGGGCAAGCTGGATCTGCACTGGGAGAGTAAAAGTTGGAATGCCCGGCAGAATGTTCTGAACTCCCATTCAAGCAACTCAGAACAAGTGACAATCACATTTGCGAACACGAATTTAACTATTATTGAGAGATGAATATGTTTTATAAAACGCAATATACTTACAAGATCTCAGAGAATGATAATCACCTGGCTGGTTCTGGTCACATTTTCTGGTACTTAGGGTGCATCAATATCAAGCTCAATGACACCTTCGGACACTGGTATAGTAGGTTCTATCCTGCGGGTAGATTCTGTATACACCACTACTGTTGTTATTACCTTGTTAGTTTTTGTTCCCTTGGCTGCCTGTTGAACAAATTCAGCGATTGTTAGTGCACAAATTCCCAACGCCCAAAAGCCATCTAGCTTGCCAGTGCCATGAATCACCTTCCATGCAATGTAGACAACTCATTTGCAATCAAGACCACAGTACTCACCATTATCCATGCGCAGGTCATACTCCTCCCAATGTTTCCACCTGATTTGTGGTACATCTGAGGGGAAACCCGAAGATCCTGTTGAGCTGATTGGAAGTACGGATATCACTATGCCAAGGACTATGATGTAACTTGCCTCTTTTGTAGTTAGCACCATTAGTCATCGATCGACCTTATGTCGATGTGACATGTCTCGTTACACGATACAAGAGACACACCTTCGCATACGCCCGCACGCACTCGACTACTCGAGCGCACGCCACCGTACAACAGGTGATGAGCCCTTGCGTTTAAAAAGGGAACCGACTATCAATTACTTCCAGTTTCGTTTGTCGAGTGGAAGTCAACATCGTCATGGAGAAGCGTCTCCACAAGCTAAGCGATTACCCCGCATTTCCGCCGTGTTTCTGATGGCAGGTGCTGGACGTCACTTGTACAGTCTGGGAGACTACAATAACTGACGATTGCGATAAAAGATGAGTTCGACTACGATCACCATCACCGAGTTCAATGGCACGAACAATGCACAATGGGCAACTGAGATGGCACTACTTTTCGAGCAGAAGCAAGTGTATGGTATCATCAATGGATACAGCGACAAGCCCGAAGAGCCAGCAGCAAACGCGACTGCTACAGAGAAGGCCGCTTTCAAAGACTGGATGAATCGCCATGGTGTTGCCAGATCGACTATCCTACTGGGCATAGAACCGAGGATACAAGCGGAATATATGGTCGTCGACGATCCGAAGACGCTTTGGGAAAAGCTAGCATCCGCCTACAAGTCAAAGTTGAAGCTCAACATCGTCGAGATTAGGGAAGACCTTTGGAGCATCAAGCTACAGGACTGTGGAGATGTCGACAACTACGCATCGCAGATCGATCCGAAAGTCAAGGATTACAATCTCTGCGCAGGACCCACAGCACCAACGACCACTGACACTGATGCTACCGATACGGACTCTGCAAAGACAATCGCGAAGATGAGTGAGCAACAGCATATCTTCAACCTCCTTCGCGGAATCCCAACGAACGATGAGTGGAAAGTCTTCCTTGAGCTCAGGATGGACGAAAACGCCACGATGACCGCCACGCCCGATGAGATCGTCACCAACCTCGTCGAAAAGGAAGCTGCAATCACGATAGAGAATGCGCTCCCTCCAGAAGCTCTGCTCTTTGCAAAGAAGGGTGGCAGAGGCGACAGAGGCGGCAAAGTCGGCAAAAGTCCAAAGAGGGACAAGAGAGATAATAAGGGAGACAACGATAGGAAAGAGAAGGATTTCCGGAAGTGCTTTCATTGCCAGCGGCGAGGGCACACCACCGAGAACTGCTTGAGCAAGCAACGCGGTGATCCTCCAAAGGCTGCTGACACTGCAGCAAAAGCATCGACTGAGACTACTTCGATCGAGAACTATTGGATGGTGGCCAGCTCAAGTGCTTCATCCAGTGATTGGTTCATCGATTGCGGATGCACGACTCACATCTCCGGCCGTGGATCAATGTTGATCACCTACACCGCATATCCTCCGAATACGAACAAGGTGAAGGGATACAATGGGGTCACATCGTTGGGACCCGAATATGGGAGTGTTAGATTGATTTGCCAGCTGCCAGATGAAAAGACGGAAACGATCATACTTCAAGAAGTGGTGCATTTGCCAGGATCGTTCAATCTCATCTCACAATCTCAGATCATGGACAAGGACATCAAAGTCGAACCGGTGAATCACTACGGTCTCAACCTCTATAATCGCCATGGCAAGTTGATTGCCACTGCACCTCAGGTCGATGGGCTATTCGTTCTAGATTGAGCTCCGGCATCGACCGAATACACCGATATCGACTACAGCTGCCTGCTGGCACTGAAGACGACTGGGGATGCATCTCGGCACGATGCAGAGAAGCGGATTTTATGGCACCGCCACCTGGCACATGTCGGTAGGAAAGGTTTGGAGATCTTGCCGAAGGTTGTCACCGATGCTCCGAGAATGACCGGCAAGTGCGCTTGCGAGAGGTGCATCAAGTGCAAATTTGCTCGAAAGCCCTTTACTCCCACCACCTCCCGTGCCACTGAGCCTCTGCAGCTCGTGCACTCGGATATATGCGGTCCCCTGGAAACAGCCATCGGAGGAGGTCGATATATGCTGCTCTTCATCGACGACGCCACGAGGCATACGGATGAGTACATATTGAAGTGCAAGTCGGAAGCCCTTCAGAAATTCAAAGAATGGAAGGCTCTTAGAGAAAAGGAGTCGGGCAAGCAAGTGAAGGGATTTTGTACTGATGGAAGCGGTGAGTATACCTCCAAGAAATTCGCAGAATACCTAAAATCAGAAGGGATCTTAAAGGAAACGACTACGCCCTACACTCCTCAGTCTAATGTAGTCGTCGAACGGGCGAACCGCACGATCATGGAGCGCGTACGATGCATGCTGGACGATGCCGGACTTTCGAAGATGTACTGGGCATTTCCAGTCTCAGTAGGGGTCTATCTCAAGAACCGCACTCCGACACGCTCTGTGGCTGGTAATACTCCGTACGAGGCCTGGCATGCATCAGGAAGGAAGCCATCTTTGAAGCATCTCCGTGTATTCGGATGCTTGGCTTTCGTCCACGTTCCGAAAGAGGAACGAAAGAAGCTGGATTACAGAGCCACTCCCGGCATATTCGTTGGATAAAGCATATCGACTAAACAGTACTTCGTATACGATCCATTGGCCAGGACGCTTCACCGCTCCCGAGATGTGGTATTCAGAGAAGGGAAGCGGTACACAGCACCGAATCCTGCAGATGAAGTGATCTTGAACCAGCACTTCTACAGAGATGTCATCGTGGAACCCACGCCCACCAAGAAGCAATCTGAAACCTCACACTCAATCGAGAAGCCGCCAACCGGAGATGGAAATTCCAAACGTCAAAAGGAGGAGCCATTGGACGACGATTCACCTCCGGATCTTCCGAAGACAAAGAAGAAGTCACGAGTATTGGCTGGCCTTGAGACGTCGCTTGGTGATGCATGGAAGCCGCCGGCCGAAGGTAGTCGCCGAAACCGCACTGGCAAGTTGGCCGAGTCTGCACAATTGGCTCTCGAAGATGAGGAATTGGAGGATATGATTCCCATCTACGCTGCAGCTGCGATCTCCGACGATCACGAGGATGCGATCAATCCAAAGTCTTACAAAGCAGCAACGGAGTCTCCGCTCGCCGACAAATGGGATACGCCGATGAAAGAAGAGTTAGGTGCAATTGGTCAGCATCAAGTCTTTCGAGATTTCATGGAGCTTCTGGAAGGGAGAAAGGCTTTGCCAAGTCACTGGGTATACAAGATCAAGCGCGATGGAGCAGGCAATGTGCAGCGGTTCAAAGCCAGGCTAGTCTGTGGAGGAATTCACCAAATGGAAGGCATCGACTACCAGGCTACGTATGCACCGACTGCTCGCTTGGGCCACGTCAGGCTGGCACTCGCGATCGCCGCCAAGTACAATCGCGAGATCCATCAAATGGACGTATGCACAGCTTTCTTGGGAGTTGACTTGGAGGAAGAGATCTATATGCACCCGCCACAGGGATACTTTCGTTTGGTCCCTGGGAGCCGCTACTACGATCACAGGTGAAAGACTTTGCGGAAGATGGTACTCCGCTTGAGAAAGTCTCTTTATGGCCTGAAACAGTCTTCGCACGTTTGGTATGGCACTTGTAAGGACTTCTTGATCTCGATTGGATTCGTGGCATCACGTGTCGACGGAGGACTGTTCGTGCTCCATAATAAGGATCAAGACATAGTTGCCGTGGTCGTTCTGTGCGTCGATGATCTCCTCATCATTGCTAACGAGGGCTTGATTGAGCAGATCAAGGACCAGATGAAGAAGATGTTCCGGATGCATGATCTCTGGAGTGTCTCCTTCTATCTCGGCATGAACATCGAACGCAATCGGGAGTTTCACACGATCGACATCCATCAGCACAGCTACATTCGGACGATATTGGCGAAGTTCAGAATGTACGAGTCCAGGCCAGTTGCCATGCCGATGGCAATGAAGCTTCACAAGAGGAAGCCCGACAAAGAAGCCTGCGATCCGACCATATACCAATCGATAATCGGAAGCCTCATGTACGCGATGACCGCCACTCGGCCCGATATTGCATATGCCATCGTAGTTCTCAGCCGGTACAATCACGACCCGAGCAATAAGCATATGGTAGCTCTCAAGCGCGTGTTTTGGTACCTCAACGGCAGGAAGGACTGGCGACTGCGTTTCGGAGGAGCACTCGGAGGAGCACTCGGAGGAGCACTCGGAGGAGCACTCGGAGGAGCAGTCGGAGGAGCACTCGGAGGAGCACTCGGAGGAACACTCAGAGGAACACTTGGAGGAGCACTTGGAGAAAGCACGCTCAGAGGAGAAGGAGTAGGAGAAGGCACACTTAGATGTTATGTCGATTCGGACTATGCTGGATGCCCGGATGACTATCAATCGACAAGTGGACTGGTCATCACCGTCGGAGGAGCGGTTGACCGGCGATCGAGAATACAGAAGTCGACTGCCCAGTCCACGACCGATGCCGAATACTATGCTTTTGGAATAGGCTGCATGAGACTCACCCAGATCTCGCATCTCCTAAATGAGGTTGGCATCCCGATTATCCCTGACGTGTTCTCCGATTCACAGTCACTGATTGCGAGCATCAAGAACAGAATCTACCGCTGAACTGCAGTTGCACACATTGTGACCAAGTTCTATCTTGCTGCAGATATGCCTAGAGACGGAGGGATCGACTTGAGCTACATACCGACTGCTGAGATGATCGCCGACTGCTTCACAAACCCACTCCCAAAGCCCGCCTTCTTGAAGCAGTGTGCAGCGATGGGAATGATCGGGATTGGACTCAGAAATGGCCTCGGGATTGGAATCGGTAATGGAATCGGAAATGGTCTAGGGAATGGTCACGGAAATGGTATCGGAATTGGAATTGGAAAAGTCATCGGGAATGCCATCAGAAAGTGAATTGATTGGGCACATTTGTTTCGAGGAGATCCACGATGAATGAGTGGCTCCTCTTCTCTTTTGTTTACTGTTTTGTTTGAAACGGACGTGATAGCCGTGCTGGAGGAGTGTTGAGCTGATTGGAAGTACGGATATCACTATGCCAAGGACTATGATGTAACTTGCCTCTTTTGTAGTTAACACTATTAGTCATCGATCGACCTTATGTCGATTCGACATGTCTCGTTACACGATACAACAGACACACCTTCGCATACGCCCGCACACACTCGACTACTCGAGGGCACGCCACCGTACAACAGATCCTCCATTTGTCTCTTATCGGTAGTATTAGTAACGATTCCGGACAATCAATTCAGGTCCAGGTCCGGGTCAGACCAGGACCATTTCTAATTTAACGGTCCAGCTTGTCAATTCAGACGAACAGTCAACCCGGGTAGGGTTCGATAATAACCTCCCAACTCTTCTGAATTGTGTTGGTTGTGAGAATGTCGCTTACCGGGTTAATCTATCGAGTTATATAGGGCTGTTCTTTTTGCAGTGTATTTATCGTATTATAACAAATCTGGTTGTCAAGAAACAATAAGAGTTGTTTCCATGCTGTGGAGCTTGTAATCTCGATTGATTTGGAATCTGTATTGTTTTCTGTTAAACATCATATCTTTGGATATAAAGGTTGTCAATAGTGCTGTTGTGAGCTAATTGATCCGCGTAAAGCCTTGATACACTCAATATGCAGGATCAATTATTGTTCGCACCACATTGACACTGAGTTTCATTATGTGGTAAGCTATGTGTCATGCTCAGTTTGTAATGAAAAAGTTGCTACAATGTTGTGTACAAATTACTATCACATTGCGACATTTAGATTAGCCAAGATGCAAGAACAATATTCATTGACACTACATTGATGCTCATTTTCAGGATAGGGTAGGAAGGATGGTGCAAGTGTTTTTGCCTCTAAATACGGTCAATATCTCACTTGTGCATGTTTCTAAACCCATCCCAACGTGGGTTACAAAAGATGCTCCGCCAAAAATCGTTGAGGCTCGGTGGACGCTCATTTTCAGAATGGGGCAGTGACTGTGTGGTATATTGTTTTGGCAAAGAACGCTGCCAGTAGGTCGGTAATGGAAAGCAGCGGCCAAGTCACTTTTCAGTTACCGTATATACAAGACTGAAAATCGATGATGCTCTGTTGACGTTCATTTTCACGATGTGGTAGCGATATCATCATGCGCATTGTTGCCTATACTGGCAGCCAATATTCTGATTATAGGAGTAGATTGTTGCAGAGCCCTTGAATTATCCAGTGTGTAAAACCAAAAATCATTGACGCTCTGTTGACTCTCATCTTCAGAATGGAGCAGTGACCATACCGTTCATTGTTTTGCCACAGAATGCTGCTAGTAGGTTGCATATGGAAAACAGCAGCCAGGTCAATATACAATCACCGGACATACATGAAGGAAAATCGTTGATGGTCTGTTGACACTCATTTTAAAGTACTGTCCAGTCAACATAAACTACTCTGAATAATTGCATTTAAAATTATTTCAACTTAGTGGTTGCCTTTCAGTCTGATTAGAACATGGCTGTATGGCGAAGCAAAGCCCAGTAAGATTCCAACACTGGTCACTCGCATACCTTTGAAATTCATAAATATTGCCAAATGGTTGATATTTCCCCGGTATCCCTTTGTTTATCAACGAATTTTCCCACACAACAACTCAATATTTGCGCATGCTATCCCTCACAATACAATTCTCTGTTACACTACAAAATGAACTTGGTGATAATACATTGACACATTCTGTCCTACTTGTTCTTAATGCCCTTATTCCTTCTTGCCTAAATTATATTGAGTGTCCTCAACACCTTTTCAACAATCTCATTTCACAGTTGAATAGGCTGAATCAATCCGGAAACATTCAGTGCGGCACCATCATTCCGCTCCTTCAGGGTTTCTGAATCCTCACTGTCATTGTCTACTTCCTGATCTGATTCATTCTCCACCTCCCAGCCATCCTCTCTTTCATTTGGAATATCCAAGCCCCCATTTCGGTCAAGCAAATTGTTGGTGACAGACATGCTTTCTGGTGAATGATGCTTATAACATTCAGCAAGATGAAGGTCAATTCGTTGGATTTGTTGGACGTTCAATATTTGAGTTCGTCCTCCAGAGAGGTCATTTCCAGACCAAGGTGGTGGCACAGGTGATTTTTCCAGCAATTTAAATGCAGCCGCACCATCACGTTGGAAAAGAGATTGGGATGCTTTAAAGATCTCTTAAGTATCTGAAATGGATCCTACAGCTGCGATTTGTTTGTTTTGAGCATGAGACTCTTTCAGTTTCACTCCTAGGTTTTGGCTCCCTTCGCTGATCTCCAAAAAGTTGTGGAGCTTCGCCATTTGGTGCTACATCATTTGCTATGGCTCTCACTTTATCTCGATGTCGTTATCCACATTGGTTTGATCCAATTCATGATAGTAACAAGCCAGTGATCGCCTAGTTGCTCGAGCGAACTTCCTTACAATGACTGTAACGCTAGGAGTCTTGCCAGTCATTTATGACTTCTTCCAGCACATCACATTACACCGAAGGGAGAAATTGGCCACCACTCAGACACTGTGAGGTATGATACAGATTATGCAGCACGCCACATTGGCGAGATCCGCGTACTTTCAGTGTGGTTCTTGTTGTTGCTGCCAGCAGTCCCTGATATTCGTTTAACAAAATGTAATACTAATCTGCATTCGGTCGGAGTGGTAATCATTAATTTTCTGATCAAATTGCCCCCTGTTCTGTTGTCACTCAAGAAGTGAATTGAAATATGGCCTAGCAGCTGTCAATTGGTGTGCTGCATGTTCAATGCATATGGGTGGCGTTACGGCGTTATATTTCGGCATTAAGTATTCTTCATCATCGCTGGACAAATTAGATGATCATGTGAAGATCAAATAGATCCAGAAGCCATTGCGGAGGACATAGGATTGTTGTCTGTTATAGTTTCAGGTGTAGTGCCCGGCAATCGTCAATGTTCAGGGCTTTAATATTTCTCTATATACATCAGAAATGCCTCCTGGTATTGGGTAGTATATGATGGATCGTCTATAGGATTCACCTCCATTCCCTTGCCCCACTTCCTAAATGATCGCAACTTCCAGAAAGGATAACGGATATATGCCCAAATGAGGAGCATACCAGTTGTTGGAGTAACTCCAGTATAATATTTGAACAACTTCAGCCAAGCAAAGTTCACGGCAAAGATTAAGTGTTCGTTCCATTTTGTCATCGTCTTGGCTAACCCTCTCATTACGCTGTCCATGTGATCAAACATGTGATTGTTGACAATGATGATGCGGTGCAGAGTAACGGTATGCCGTTTCAACATCCACAGGCTCCAGTACCAGAATTGCCGTAAAACTACCATCACATAGTTGACAATCATCCACTTATCCTCAGTTGTGAATAGTGCCCCATAATCTCTATATTTCGGGATATTAAGCCACTCGTCTGTCATTTCACGTAATCGGTTGGTGCAATTGAACAACTCTCCTGTCGAGTTGCGATATGTCTTCATTTCCATAAAGGGTTGTACTGCAATGTCGACTTTGGCTTGGTGCCAGTGGATAAACTCGTTTCGCTGACCAGGTGTCAGCATAATCACTACAGTAAGCATTCTCTGCTCTTTGTAGGTTAGTTTCTGCAAATTCAAATTATGTTGAAATACATACATTCTCAATTATGTTTGGTAAACCTGGTCTCATAGCCGACACCGTATTGATTCTAGCATTGCCCTCTTGTCGATGTCTTGGACGGTTCCCAATGTCTCTGCTTCTTTTCTCTCCACACGTCTGAGGAAGCTCAAGAGCTTCCCAAGACTTGGTGCGTCATTTGACACCCAGACTGCTCATGAATGCACCCAATGCGAGCTGAATGACGTGCGCTGCGCATGGTGAGTGGTTTCTCAATGTGGGCCACACGATTCCTGAGGCGTCCAGGGTAGTTTGTAATCCGCGAGGCATCGAGTAATTTGAGAAGGCATTATCGGTTGTGATGCCGAATAAACAGCCATCAGCCAGGTCAAAACAATCAGGACTTCCATCCAATGTCCAGCTACCTGTGCTCCAATCTGTTGACCATTGACCTGTAATCCTGAATGATCTGTCGAGGTTGGAAAAGAAAGGGATCTCAAAATCATTGAATGCCAGTCGTACTTATCACAACATCATCTACAGAAAGTTGCTTTCGGGCGGAATGGCTCAGTCGGAGTTGACGCGCACAGTCAGAGCTCTCACAGATACTCTGTTGACTGAATGCGCCCCCTCTGAAGTCAATTTAATATGTCGTGTTGTGTATCCCCCTCCGATCGCCGATTGACTGTTTCTTTGTGTTCTGTCAGTCTTCTAATTCAAACCATGACTCTTGCATTGTGGCTAACTGTCACCATACGTCGGAAAGGGTTCATTGCGGATGCACTTCCAGTGGGATTACAATGCGATGGGTTATGCTGCGAATATGCCTCCCCTAGTTCCTTCTACCTGGGCGCCAAATGCAATTCTATCTTGAGTAAATCTACCTATCTTTCCAAAGCGTCAGGTCTATGTAGCTATTGACAATCTATCACTTGATCCGTCCGTCACCTGTCTTACTAATTGTAGCTATCTATGGAGTTACGTGTGTGCAGCCGACAATACTTCCCATGCAGCAAACATGCCAAGCAACAGCTGCCAGTGCTTTACCCACTTGTACAATTGTTGAGCCTGGATCAAAGTTACTGAAGATTCCAGGTATTGTGGTGAGCGACATGGCAAACCAGCACTCAACAAAATCTCCATACTCGTATTGGAGTTTGATTCTGAATAGTTGTTGCAGCTGCCATGGGAAACACCCATTCAGCGATCAAAAACTCCTCGCTGGGTGTGGCATGACGCACACCAGTTCGATCTGTTGATCCCCACCTCGCCAGGTCCTCCTTCCTCTGCATCGACAGATTGGAGAAAAGCGTTCACCATCTGAACCCTCAATGTGTAGTTTTATACCATCTTAAATAGAGAGCTACATTGTGTGCGGTTGTTCATCCGATGTATACGTCTTCTTATGACGCTTCTGCTTGGTAAACTCCTGTGCGTCGCTGATTATTACCATGCGGTGCTTTGTCTCTTCCGTAGTATGCAGTATTGCTCTGAAGTCTCTGATCATAGTGTCAGGATGTTTTCCATCAGGGTAGATTTGGGGTCCCATGAATTTGTGGTTCACATATGACTGGGAGGGCAGGGGGGAAGCAAAATCAGCACCGGACGGAAGGTCGTTACTTGAGGCAGAGCTGTATGTGCGACATTGAGCAGAGGCTTGAAGATTGAGTTCGCTGGCTTCGAAGGAGAAGATGCGACACTGATCAGTGCTCAGTTGTGGCAGGTAGTTGAGATTGTGATTCGAAGTATTCCAATGGTACTTGAGGTGCGTTGTATGTAGTTGTTCATTTCTGTGGGCAGGAGGCTGTTGCAAGTCTCCGTATCGATGACTCTGTTTAATCCATTGAGACATCACCAGGATCTTCAAAAAGTTGAAATCGTAATCTAACTGCTTGGAAACATCTATCTCGTGGCTAATCTTAGCTTGCAACGCATTCATTTCACATCGCCACTTGCACTGTATCAAAGTTTCAGCAGTTGTGAACCTCATCTACCCATCGCTTCTTCACGAGTTCCATGGTCGGCTCATTGGCTTTTGCCTTCTCATCTTTGTGGTCTCACCCGAACAAGACAACCTCTTTGACGGTGTGAAAAGGATGCGAGGCATGCTTCATCTATCTCAATGTTGCATCATCATGAGATTTATGTGAAGCATACATATAGAATTCTAACAATGCCCGTGTGAACTGAGGTGGGTGATTCAATATGGGACAATGAGCGGGGCTTCCGCCTCGTAGAGTCAAGGTTACAACTCCCAGCTGTTACCGCCTCATTTCCTCCATCTCCTTCCCAAACTGTTGAGAAACTTCTTCATATGAGTTACTTTTTCGTGTGTGGTAGTGGTACGCAAGCAGGGACAACCTGATTGCGTGGTACTTGGAGGGCCATTCATGCATCATCATGAAGTGCAAAATCCACTTCTGAAGGTGGTCACGGATGCCGATCTAGATTGTATGGCGGAGATAGGGCTGAGGGAGGTCGCTCATGATACATAGAGTGTGGCAGAATGAGTACAATGCTCGGTGAGTATTGCGCGCCCAATGTTCGGATTTGGCTGCGTTAGGGTTGGCATTGCTGAGCGTTCGATAAACGTTGTGATCCTGTTGGGGTTGTTGCTTGTCAGGAGGTACATAAACTCCAAATTCATTCTTTGGCCAGTTGCACTAACAACAGACATGCCACTTGAGATCATGTAGGTTGCGATACTCAGGGCAATGTGCAGGCCATGTTGCTAAAACCTGGTTCCAACACATGAACTTGCCATCTGCACAGAGTATGTTGTAATACGCGCTCTCGGCCCCGGGATTCTGTTTCAAGGTGTGAGGCTGCAGTACGCGCCGCAGTACTTCGTTCAGCACGGTAACCCGACAAAACTGTTAGCGAAACAGATTCAGCGCGATAAGTCGACTACAACGATAGCAATTAACAAAGGGATGGCGGCAATAGATGCGAGAGATTGAATTGACACTGGAGTGACAGTCCCAGCACTAGCGAGACCGCAGGAGTTGAGCTGCGACAGGAATCGACACAACGGAGTGGGTTCTTGTAAAGGCCTGGCAGATAACGCAACAGGCACGATGCGTCAATCAACAAGCGAGCGAGCATGACTAAGAGGGTTTGCTCAGAGAAGCGATTACCCAATTCAGAGTGAGCGGGAGGAGTGACCTCGATGCTGTAGATGATGAAAATGGGAGGAGCGACACGCCTATGGATGTGGCGATAGAGATGTCGATGGCAGCGACAGCCATCGCCGCAGAGACTACCGGCTCAACCAAATTTGAGCCGATGGAGAGAAAGGAGAACGGAAAACAGACAAGGAGGAGTGAGACCCCTGCGGCCCACAACAACTGGGGATGCTGCATGGAGAGGACGATACGACAGCAGGCACAGGAACTGACGCAGGTGTACTGAACAGTTGGACATCTTGCCAACCTGGTGGAAGCCCGGGCATCCCGTGAGGAGACTCAGCGACTGGCATTGATAAGCTAAATGCAGGAGAGAGAGCAGAAATGGGATGCCCGTCATGAAGACAACAAGCTGTGGGGGGCAGGCATCACGAACATGATCGCAAAGACCATACACGGGGTAATACATGGCCAGTAGAGAAGAGTGAAAGAAAGAGAAATGAGAGTGAGGACAGACGGTGGGGGCTGGAGGCCACCTAACATGCAGACACGTTGCGAGAAGAGGGACCAGAGGAGGACCAGCAGCCGCAGCAGCATCCGAAGCCCAAGCCCAAACTGCAGCTCAAGGTGACGCCCAAACCGCCGCCCACGCCCAAACCAACATCAGCACCCACACCCGCTAGACGGTTTAAAACCCTCCCACCCGGAGCCAAGAGTCAAAGGGCACCTATCGGCCTCGGCCCAGGCCAAGGCACCAGGGCCCGCCCTAACAGCTGGTTCAGGCATGGCTGAGAGACGCCTGATATGAGGAAGAAAGGAGTGCGTACCGCTCTCAACTACAATGAACCAGGAAATCGCGTCAGCGATCAACAGAGCGCTCTTCCTCAAGAAGGCCCTGGCCCACATTTCGATCATGGACACCACAAGGAATGCCACGGACGCGATCACAGCGATCACGCACCCCAATGCGACAGCAGAGATGGCTATGCAGTACTGCGAAAATATTATCACAGCAGCGAGGACGTTCAAAAGAGAAGTTGTTGACCATGAAGAAAACGAGACATGGGAAAGGATAAGTATCCATGCAGTACCCCTCGTGCGGTACATGGGAAAAGGCACCGAAGGGCGGCCGAAGATGCCAGAGGAATTCGAAGGGGAAAACAAAGGGATCAAAATCCCCACTCATGTACGGTGGCTGGCGAAGCCCCGCACCATCAGGGAGAGGAGGCAGAATGGAGCGATCGCCACATTATCTGTTTGTAATGGTGGGCGCAATGTGACGTGTCCAGTGAGAGATAATGACCATTCTATATAGTTGACTCGTTCCGAATCATGGATCATTATCGGGAATTTTACCAATTACTCTGACACCTATACACACTCGCCCTCACGTGTGCAACCGTATTCCAGCCATTAATATACTTAGCTGTACGCTACCGTACGTGCATTTAAACTATTGTCAATTTTCAGTTATCCGATGTGTGTTGCTCACGGGACTATGCGATTTGACCACATTCAACGCGTCGCAACACTTATACAACACGAGCAATTATCACCCCAGTGCCTCCAAAGAACCAAACTAGAGTTCAAGTACGAACAGCTAATGATCGTGCGAACGATTAACTGTTTAAAGGCATCGGCTTCGACCAGCCGTACTACCCCTTCACATCGTACCACTCCGATAGTCCTACCCGAAGACTAGATTATCCAAGCTGACGAACAATTTCATGATGAAGACGATGATCACCCGGCCCGGCACCAACTGGTGCTCAAGGAAATAACCCTGAGGATGATATGTCAAGTATCACCCACGATGACCGCGTGGGTATGAGCGCACAGAATCGGATGATGATGAAACTGCTCTTCAAGCAACAAGCAGAATGGAGAGAAGAGAGGAAGGCTCAACGGGAACGTATGGCGGTGGAGAGGGTTCAGTGGGAGGCTGAGATTGAGCGAATGGCGACCGTTCAACGACCTACGCGAGAATCACACAACGATCCCACGATTTTCAAAATTCCGGACCCGGAGCGGTACTGCAGCAGTATCTCAGAACTCGATAACCTTTTCAGTGTTCTACAAGGTAGTTTCAAATCCCACAGCCATCTTTTCCGGCACGGCGGGCCCAACCAGGTCCAGTAGACACTGAACTTCCTTGGCAGCTGGAGGACTCACGCCAACCTTACTCAAAGAAACACGAAGGTGCAGGATGCAATCGCATGCAGCCAGAAGATATGGATATCTAACCACCCTGGAAAGTACGACATCGACCTCTTCTGAGCGGTAAACGGAAAGACCTATGGTGATAAGGATCGGGAGATGAACGTGACTATGCGGGGTTACCAAGAGTTCTACCAAGGACACCACAACACGAACGAAGGTGTCCGGGCATACTCTAATCAACTAAGAGCAATATGGCGGGAGGCGGATGGAATGAACAGCGATTCGAGGAAATGCACAACCAGATGCCGCGGACGGGGATTCGGCCTGCCCTGCAGTTGCAGATCACACAGTTGGTCGAGGGACGATTTGGGAGCATCGAGAAGCTCTTTGACCGGGCGGCGGGGGCGCATTTCCAACCTCGAGCAGGGCATGTGAATACCAGCGGTCAACAGCAACTGCAACAGCAACAGCACAGGCAACCGGAAGAATCGTCCAAGTAAGGTGTCATGAAACGGAATTTCACACAATCGATCTCGCAGCCATCCAATAACGATACATCCGGCAGAGATGGTGGACAACATCCCAAATTACCACCGCCACCATGCGCCTCAAAGCAACTTTAAGAGAATCGAGTAGCGAGTAAGAAATACACCAGATGTGGCGGAGATCATATTAGGAAACAATGTCCAAAGTTCAGCCATCCTGTATACCCAGACTCGAATCGAAGCAGCGGAGGTCAACAAGTCAAACTGCAGCGGTTATTCGATACCCAGCAATCAAAACTCACGTCTACCTCTCCCTGGACCTAGCTTGGCGGGAGAGGGTGGACGATGTAGAGCTTGGGATGGAGATGCTGGGAGCATGGGCATTAATGGGGACCTTGGACGAGGTCAAACCCCATTGAGTTGCATTGAAATCGAGGGTTATCCCGGAGAGCCCTTGGGCTGTCATGTCAAGCCAATACCTGTGTGGAACAACCAAACCGGATACCCCACACATAGTACATGAAGTGGAGGTCCGGGATGAACATGGCGAAATGAAGCGAGTACAAGCGCTCATCGACTACAGAGTGACGAGCATATTCACGGCACCCAGGCTGCAGAGATTACTTGGAATATGAGCTGAACCATAACTTACTGCTACGGTAGGCCTGGATGGCCGTGTAATGGTGGAGGCCAAAGATAGCCGGATGTCCACAATCTCGGTTCGATATTTTGATCAATTGGCCGTGGTTGGCAAAGCGGAGATTCTGATCGTTCCTATGCGGGCATATGACTTAGTCTTAGGAATGCCATGGTTTATGGCCCGGAACCCCTAGATCGACTGGAGCACTGGTCGACTTACAGCCTTACGATCTCCGAACGGGAATGTACAGGCACGGGATACTCAAGATGAGGGAGTACGGGATCCTCGGGCTGGGGAGAAATCGGAAATCCCAATGGTGCATACCACCAGCACTTCTCTGGGACGCGACCACGCTCCTCTGAACATTCAACTTCTGGGAGCTACCGCATTTGTCGATCTTCTTGCTAGCGATGAAGTCGACCAGGGATTCGCCCAAAGGATAGGAGATTGCACAGAGCTGCTGGGAACAACGTTTGGAGGAACCTCAGATGGAAAAATACTCCGAAGAGCTGGACGCGATGAGCAGGGAGCAATGGCCTTTGTTGCGGCAGGCGAGTTTCACATTGACGGTGCCTTAATGGGTGCTACTGGCTCGCCGAGTCACAAAGGGAGAGACTGGACAGTGTGACTTGGCTCCTTTGTGGGTGAACCATTAATAAGAAGGCCTCCTGGAGCACCCTGTTCCGCTCCCACCCCCGTGAAATCGCAGGGAGTTACCTTAACAGACGGAGCGTATCCTGTACCTACAGATAATGGAGGCTATATTTCTGCCAAATACTCGGAATTTTTGGAGGACTTCAGTACGGCCAAAGCAGAGGCACTACCACCGCACTGATCAATTGTTCATGCGATCGACCTGTAGCGCCGCTACAAGCGTCCATACGGAAGAATCTACAACCTGTCAGAATTCGAACTAAAAAGACTCAAGGCGTGCATCGAAACAAATCTTGCCAATGGCATCATCCAGCGGTCATCATCACCGGCGCCGGCACCAATCTCATTAGTCAAAACGATGGACACCGGTCTGCAGTTGTTTGTGGACTATTGGGCTCTCAACTCAGGAACTATCAAGAACCGATATCCTTTCCCACTGATTTGATAAATGATCTATATACTACCCAGAGAGCAGATCTTCACAAAACTGGACCTAGGGATCACTTAGCATCTGATTCGGATCACGGAAGGCGATCAGTACAGGACGGCATTTCAGAAGCGTTAAGGTCGGTTTGAGTAGCAAGTAATGCCGTTCTGATTGACAAATGCACCGGCAACCTTCTAGTCTTATATCGATGACTGCCGGCAGCCTTACATTGACGACTGTACCTGGTGCTATCTCGATGATATTTTAAACTACTCAACCAATGACAAAGAGCATGAGGAACAGCTTCCAAAAGTGCTAGAACGGCTATGGGAATTCGGTCTCTACCGCTAAGCCGAAACGTGCCAATTTGGTGTCTCGAATGTAGGCTTCCTTCGAGGGGTAATAGACTCCAGGGGGATTGGAATGGAATCAGACCAAATATCCACCATTGAGGATTGGCCTACGCGGGAGTCAAAGGGGAATGTACCTTTACTCCTGGGCTTCACGAACATTTATCGGCGGTTCATTCAGAAGTATGCCAAAGCGGCAGTGCCAATGAACAATTTACTACAAACGACATGGGGCTCAGCACGGTGGGAGTGCACTCGGGATGCCGAACTCGCATTTAGCAAGCCCAAGAGGGCGTTCACAGAAGCACCGATCCTCCAACATATCGACCCACGAAAGCGCATCATCCTGCAGACCGACGTAAATGACTTCGCGATTGCCGACATCCTAAATCACTATGATCGCTTCGGGACCCTCAGGCAACTATAAATTTCTTCTTCCAAGTGCAGCCCTGCCGAGCAGAACTACGACATATACGATCGGGAACACTTGGCAATTGTTGAAACAATGAAACAATGGCAGCACTATTTCGAAGGCGCTGATCCCAAGGTATTGATACAGCGCAATCATAAAAACCTTGATTACATCCAGCCTTTCATAGTGCTCTCCCCGAGGCAAGCCCGATGGGCTGAGGTCCTGTCACCCTAAGGCTTTACAAGCCAGCACCTAGAACGCACCAAGAATCAGGTGGATGAACCATCAAGACGACTCGACTACAAGATTGGGTAACACAAACTGGGCTGTCATTTACTTGCAACTCTCGTGGATATAGTTGAACCGGACGATAATCTCTGACCAGCGATCAGGATTTCTCAGGCCACCAATTCCTTGGCTGTCGGAGTCAATCGCAGATTAGTCGATATTCCAATAATCATTGGACTGGAGGGAAATTGCGACTCGGGTCAAGATCGGAATCATTGAAAAGGTATCTCAGGAGCTCCGACCTACCAAGGGATGATATACGTACCAGAGGATGATTGTCTTTGCAGTAAAGTCATTAGTCTGTTTCACGACAACCCGGAATCTGGTCACTTCAGTGCTCTCAAGACTGCGGAATTAGCATCTCGCAATTTCCATTGGCGAGCCTTGCATGCTACAGTTTGGAAAGATTTCCCGCGATGTGAGTGATATCATCGGATCAAGGGACCACGTCACCCCAGTCACGGAGTCAACATGCCATTAGTACCACCATCACGGCCCTGCTAGGGACTCAATATGGATCTCGTCACCGACTTACCGGATTCAACTACTTCTGAGTACACCGGGATCTTAGTCATCGTGGATCGATTGACCAAGATGGAGATTTATCTACCCTGCTGAAAGGATATCGACTCACCCAAGCTGGCAAGGATATTTTTCGAACACATTCGGTACGCACGGAGTACCACATAACATCATTACTGATCGGGGGAAGGAATTCACCATCAAATTCTGGACCAGAATGTTTTCACATATGAGCACTGATCACCGACTATGTACTGCATTTCACCCTCAGACAGATGGTCAAAAGAAACGGCAATACCAAACAATGTCGCAGTATCTTCGAGCCTTCTGCAACAACGAGCAGAATGACTGGGTGGAGCTCTTACGACTCACCGAATTCGCCTACAATAAATCTGCATATGCATCTGCTCGAATCACACCCATTTGAGGCAATTATCATGTTTATTCAGCATTGCAGTTCGAACGACTGAAGGATCCAACCATTGCAAGGTCGGTGGTGAAAGCGGACGTGATGCTAGCTGGACTTGAAGAAACACACGATATCCTCCGACAGAATCTGCTGGAAGTACAAACTCGACAATCAAAGTATGCTGGCGGGAAAGAGAAGGTTTCTAAGGTGGGAGACATTGTCTGGCTCTCAACCAGGAACATACGCACAATGACCTCGTGCAAGAAGCTCAATTAGAAGCGCGCGGTACCGTACACAGTATGTAAGATCATCAATAAGAATGCTTACAAAGTACACTTGCCAAAAACGATGCAGATCCACGATGGGTTTCATGTTTCTCTACTCGACCAATATACACCACCCATCATGGGCCAACCTTCATCGGAGGCTTAGGAAACCAGAGTCGACGACTGTGAATACTAGTGGGAGGTCGAACGAATTCTCGACTCAGAACGGCGCTACCGAAAGCTATACTACCTTGTCAAGTTGGCAGGTTATAACTACGTACGAACAAGCTGGGAGCCAGCGGCAACCCTCCAGAATGCTCAAGAGCTGGTCAACAAGTTCCATTAAATACACCCGGGAGCGCAGCGGAGGTGAAAGGGCAGAAATATCACATAAGGGAGTGGAGGAAGCTATCAGTTACGCGTGTTCATTGTTCATTCTGTTTTTGGGACTCCGGCCCGGTACAAATGCCATCGGCAAGGGATTAAATACCTCCGGATCACCGTCAATTGGAGGTGGAGTTTTCCCGTGTGCCGGACCCACAGAAACCTCACAGTAAACTGCACCGATTGGTCGTGCGATTTACAGATGCATACCTTAACATACTTTGATGCTTCTTATCACTTTTTGTGACTTTTAACAGTTGATGCAGCCCAGGAGGTCTGCACCTAGAGAGGGGGATGATGTAATGGGAGGCGGAACATGACGTGTGCAGGGCCGGGTAAGGGCCATGCTACATAGTTGACTCGTTCCGAGTTATGGATCATTATCGAGAATCTTACCAATTACACTGACACCTATACTCACTGGCCCCCACGTGTGCAACAGTATTTCATCTATTGATGTACCTAGCCGTACGCTACCATACGTGACTTTACACAGTTGTCTTTGTTGTGACGGGGAGGAAGGCGGCAGACGGTTTGGACAAAAAGGGCATCAAGGGGGCAGGAGTGTAGTACCAACTGGTAGTGTACTCGAACGTGGGCCCCAACAGCAGATGTCTCCCCTGCTACGGATGGGGTCACATTGAGAACAAGTGCAGCAACATGTCTACGTTTCGCGACTGCTCAGGACATCACCTGACAAGCTACTACCAGTGGAACGTGGTGGGATTCAGTGCGAAGCTGGCCTCATTCTGTGGTCACACACTGGAGAAGTGCCCCAACTGCAACAGAAAGCACACTGCGTTCAGCAACCAATGCACGAAGAAGGCCGAAGCTACCAGGGTGGCCAGGGAGAATAGGATAAGAGGGCGGCAGGCATCAATGAACGCAGTCACTGATGTGGCATCGGAGACAGACAGAGTGGTGCTGGGTCCTCCACCCTTGGGGGATACAGAAGAAGGGGAATGAGGTGGAAACGAGGCGGAGATGGAGGAGATGGGGGAAAAGGTGACAACAGGGGAGGCAGAAGACGGTACAATGACCGAGAATACAAATATGACGCCAACTGAAAATGAGATTGCAGCTGAGACTGAAATGGGAGCCCTGGTTCCCAATCTTTAGAGCTATCCAGCACAACAACGTTAGGTCGTACAGGGGAAAAATTGCGGCCCTGGAGACGGGAATCGAAAGTAAGACGAATGAATTGCGCTTTCAGAAGCCACCGAGTGAATGAGGAGGTTCTGGGATCAGCTATGTACCATATGAAAACAGAAAAACAAAAAGATTGTGAACTGCGATACGAAAGGGGAGCGGCCTGCTGGTTGAGGAGCGGACTGATATCAGCATAGGAGCGCACGACGATGTTATTTTCACTGATGTCAGAAGGAGGGCCGAGAAGATAACACGGATTTTCGATCTTTACGATAGGACAGACACGCAGTCAGAAGAGAGATAGGAACTAAAGTTCAACTGGCAGAGCCTCATTCCGCAGGGCGGAACAGACCTCGCGGGAGACTGTAATTCTCGCAGCTGTTGATGGGACCTGAGGAGCTGCCGCCAGCGTAATGCCGTCTTCTGGGACGCAGTGATTGACGAGAATGGTTTGGAAATTGGAAATGATGGCCAATCCACACAACACTGGAAAAGAGAGGACCCCGAAGGCGAGTCGGTCATCGACTTGACTGTGGGAAATTAACCAACACTGAAATGGACCATACTGGCGCATGACCATGCCACTGGATTCAACCACGAGGTAATAGAATGGGAGATAGAAGCGGACAGGCAAGATGAGACGTATCACGAGAGGGTAGTAGTATGATCGAACATAGCTGCAATGACCGAGGAGGACTTGGAAGTAGCAGAGAAGTTATGGATGGACTTAGCGAAGGAGAGGGCTCGCCTGAGTGCAAAGAGCACAGCAGACGAGGAGGAGCACGAGGCCGCATGTTGTCAGGAAGCAATGAGCATCATCCACAACGCCTCAGCAAAGAAGATCAGAAACAGAACTGGATCGAAGAGGTGTTGAATGTCCGACATCAAAGAAAGAAGCTAAGCGGTCAGAAGAGAAAAAAGAAGACGGCATTCAAAGGAGGCCGCCAGAGCGAAAGCATAGCTCTAGAAGTCGATGTCGCAATCCAAGTGGAATATGTGAAGTGAGTACTTCCAGAACATCAGGGGAAGCGAGCTGTGGAGAGCAGCACTTTATACCAACCCTTGGCCGGGCATGATCCTGGACACCCAAACGGACAAAGAATGCAAGCAGGCAAATCCTGCTACGGAGAAGGATGAGATTCTGAGGCGCAATGCGTTCCCCCCAAACAACAACGACCAGTACTACGAGTTACCTCCAGCGGTGAGCGCACATACGCGCTTCACCGAACACGCAGTTGAGCAAGTCTTACACTCTCAATCAGTCAAATACGCAGCGGGCCCAGACAAGCTGTCTTTTGGCGCCATAAGGCTACTTGGGATGTGGGAGGAAGGCAGCATTGTGAGGCTGATGAGGGCGGCCATTCCCGTGGGAAGGCACCAAGTGATATGGAAGCAGGCCAGCTGGGTGGTGTTTCCCAAGCCTGGCAAAGACGACGATACAAAGCTGAAAGCCTACAGCTCCATATCACTGCCTAGCTGCATGGGAAAAGTGGGCGAAATAGTAGTCGCTGAGCAGCGGTCAGAAGAGGCTGAACAAAGTGGGTTACAATACGACGGACAATTTAGAAGCAGGATGAGTCGGTTGACCATCGATGCAGCGGCCATCATGGTCGACCAAGCTCATGCATCCTGGATGAATGGTCATATACCAGGCGTTCTTCTCATGGACATTATAGCAGCGTTCTCCAGTGTGGTAAAAGGAAAGCTAGTCAATTTAATAAACGTCAGTCAAATGGATGGAAACCATATACATGGATGGAGAGCTTTCTCTCTGGCAGAGGGGTGGAGATGGTAATCGAAGCCAATGCCATGGATAGACACCAACTTGAAACAGGGGTTCCGCAGGGCTCACCTTTGTCACCGATCCTCTGTGCGATCAATACCTCAGGAGTGATCAAACGGGTCGAACAGTATGTTTCATAAGCCAACGGGCTATCATTAGTGTTAGCAACGGGTCCGGGTAACCCGCCAGAGGTCCGGATTTGGACCGGAAAAACGTTTCGGTTCGGTTCCAGAACCGTCAAAACCCGACCCGCAGCGTCTTGGCGGGCCAAACCCGGACCTGTACCCGTTAACCCGCGGGTTTTCACGGGTTTGGCTAGACCTGTCGGTTCCAATCTCCGGTCCTGTGTTTCGGGTTTTTCTATTTATGGTCACATTTAGATACCCTAAGGTTAATCGCAAAATATTAACTTTTGCATCTCATTGACCTTTTCGGATGAATCTGCCGCCTTTCTAACTGAAAACAAGAGAGACACGCTCCATGCCCCATCCTGAACATCATAGTCAATGGCGCGTCAATGATTTTTGGTCTTGCATCATGAGGAATCTAGATGGCGATTGGATGCAAAAGATCATAAATGAGGTATTGGCTGTTTTTCAACCCAAAAGAGAAAGAAACACGCTCGCTGCCCCATTCTGGAAATGAGAGTCAACATAGCGTTAACGAGTTTTCGTCCTGTAAGTCTGGTTATTCAAATGTGAATTAATCATTGTTATCTATAATCATTGTATTGGCAGCCTTTTTAGGCAAAAGAGAATGCTACACTCTCGCTGCCCCATCTTGACAATGAGCGTCAACAGAGCGACAATGATTTTTGGTCTTGAATCTTGGGTAATCTTGGTGGTAAATGATTGTAGACATCTATAAACCAGATTTTAGCAGCCTTTCTAGCTTAATAAGCAAGAGATTGTCCCACAACAGCCTCCCGGACAATCGCAACTTAATTCATTTTCAATACGGCAACTCAGTCATCCTAAATATTTTAGCCCATTAAAGCAGTCAAAACTCCATATATAGACATTAGTGGCTATCTCGCGCTTTGATTAACCATTCTGCAAGGCCAAAAATCGTTGCCGCTCCGTTGACGGTCATTTTGCCACAGGCGTATCCGCATTATATAACCAGTTACTTTGGCATAGATTATCAAGTACAGTGTTTTGACAGTCGTTCGATCTGTTTCATGTATGTTTTCATTATCACTACATTGTTCTTTAATTGCGCATATAAATATATCCTTTACAATATACAGTAATGTGTCCCACCTGTTACTTTCAATCAATTCTCGTCCCCACCCTCAGATTCGCCCAAAAGGCTGTTGTGGTTTGAAAAATCAATATCAGAGGTATTTCCATGCAGCAGATAGTGTACTCAGCAAATCTGGAATAAAATCTTTATCGCGCTTGCTTTCCTTGGCAAATGCATTATGATTGAAAAATTGAGTCTTTGGAAGTGAAAAATGCATATACACACACCTGGATGGCATACCTTCAATTTCATCTCTTTCGTTACCTTCAGCGTCACCTGGTAACGCAGGTGGCGTTCCGTGCGGAGGTGCCGCCGCTTCTGGAGGAGGTGTGGCGGTTCCTTTGCACCTCCAGCGGGTCACAGGATTCTTTACTGTACCATTTTGGCATGGAAGGCAGCGGGCGGTATGATTTTTGTAAACCATTGCCGGGTGTCTTTCTATCGCAGCCTTCACCGTCTGATGCCCAGCAAACTCAACTTCTCGCTTCTTCTCTTCTCGGACTTCGGCGCGAGGTTTCTTAATTAGTTGTTGTGTTTCCTCTATTGTGTCGCGCGAATAGCCGCCTTTAGCCACTTTCGCCATATTCAAGGCCAGGCGCATGTCAGACTGTTCCAGCTGTACCTGACTTCCTTGCCTCGTCATTGTCGCAGACATGTTGAAATCCTACAAGATATTAGTTGCTTCTTCTAAACCGAAGCTTCGGCTATGACTTAAACCATATACGACTCCGTAGCCTCCTCTAGAGTCTTTAAAGCCTGTTTAGTCCACTCCCGGGGACCTTTATCACAAAATTCGTACCCGAAAATCCCAGGGCTGATGACATCATGATATTCGATGTCGCGGACCATGCGGATAAATGCCTTCGTCGACCATGGAGGTTTGCCATTGCGGGCAGCAATAAATCGGTCATGGAGCTTTCTACATACACCAGCTGTACATTTTATTGTGAGTTGACTGGCTTCTATATCGATATGGAGCTACTCACATCCGATAGCATGCTGCTGTCTATTATTGCTGCATCCGGTTTTAGGTACTTTTTTTAAATTTGCATCCTGGGCCATATTTTCGGTGGCTGCAATTGCAGAGTCCCGGTGGACTAACTGGTGTCTGCGTTGCAGCTGTGTCTCAGCCAGGGGTGCATTGAATGAAGCGCCCGCCGTTCGGCTCGATTCGGATTGAATCACACCGGGTTGAGGTGTTTGTGGAGCCATGACTTGCTGTTTTGGAAAAGGTGAGGAAGATGATAACAAAAAGTGGAAAGTCCTGAGGAATATATAGTAAGCTACAGGTCAGAAGGGAATGAATGACTGTCATCTTGCACGTTCTGCTCAAGATACATCCTGCTGCGTATGGCTACAAGTTGGAAGTGATTCCAACGGTCCCGCGATTTGCAGTAAGTCGGTGCGATGATATTTGTTTGTTTGTTTGTGTGCAGGGATACACAGAAGTGATCGACAGCTGATGTCACGTGTTTGACAGATATACAAAGGAAATTCTGCGACGGAAAGGTCGTCTGGTGATGTTTGTCTCAACACATAGCCGGGATCTTCCATGAAACATACTGTAACTATCATGTCATAACGTATGTGTAATGGCGGCACGTGACCCGGGGCCGGGTAACGGCCATTCTATATAGTCGGCTCGCCACGAGCCTTAGATCTCTAGCGATAATCTTACTATACATCTACACCTACTATCACTCGCATCCACGTTTGCAACCGTATTCCTATAATTACCACACGTATGCCTATGAGGCCGAACGCTGGCGTACGTGCCCTTACACTATTATCGCTTTTTCAGTAAACGGATACGTTTCGCTCACGGGATTTCGCGAGTTTACCCCTTTTTCCGACGCGTGACATCACGAAGTCAACAATTGAGAATGCAACCCTCCAAACGCGATATCGAAGCATCATTCCTGCGAAGCACAAAGCGTTGATCATTCCATCATCCAATTGAGCCACCTGACGGCAGCGGAGTTGAGTTCAGAGACGAATTGGTGCACAAAGCGCGTCACCGGCAATGACGACGATTATGAGTACAGGACACGACTATTCGACCCTGCCAATGAGAGAAATCGCACGCGATCGACCTAATTGAGTTCGAATACAATTCCTACGAGTCAATTGAGCACGATCATCAGCCCGAGATGCTGCAACGGAGTGATCTTACCCTGTATCGACAATACCGAGAACCAAAGGCGCAGTCGAGAGACGATTTACGAGTCCGCACAGTTACGACTACATTCCTTCTATTTGAGCGAAGTGCACCTATCTCAGATTGCGTGTACACCTACAGCTCTAGCAACCTCGAAGAAGCCCACTTGCGGAGGCATTCTACGGCCACTTATACCTACGGATACGTTAATCCAACGAAGCACACTTACGGAGATAGACAATACTATAAACGAAACCCACCTACGGAGGAGGATCAGTCTACGAATGAAGCACTCTAACCGCCATGAACGTCTGCACGAGCGAAGTGCACTTACGGAGAAGACACCCTAGCCCTACGATTGAAGCACATTGACGATGACAAGCTTTCCCTCGAGAAGCGAACTTATAGCGGCGATACATTGCACAGCGTGAAGTGCATTTACGGTCGAGACCTACACAATTCCGCAGACTGACTACGGTTACCAAGATGACTACGATGACCTCTCAGAGCACAATTATTATGGACAATCAATGTCCATCTACCATATCAATGATTTTCGACTGCAATATTACATTAACGGCAACGGAGGCTGCACATGACCATTATTACCGACGGACCGAATAAGCTCTGGACTTCCGGAAGCACCACGGCTATAACTGTGAGAAAGTCAAGAAAGGCAACCAAGATTGTGTATAATTGCTACGGGAGAGACAACATTATAATTCGAGACTACCACCTCCAGAGGCACCACTTTCGGGAGACCAATTGGAGTATCCAATCAATCGAGGAGATATGGATAATACGAGTTTTCATCTTCAAGGCCGGGACCCATTCCACGATACTCAGTCAATATATATCTGTACCAGCAAAATCAGGAATTACGATAATCAAGCGGCATACATTACCAGTCCTTATGGATATGGAATGGACTCAGAATTACAAATGGATCTGCTGGATGTGCCCATCTCGATGTATGTGGTACCAAACTGCCGCGGTTTTGGGCCCAAACCCGGTAATGGTTGATCGGTCACTGTGCCGGTCTTACCTTCAAACAATATACTTCTCTCGCAGCCTCCATTATGGACTGCCCAAGAGCAAGTTGATATGCGGATGCTATCGTGCAGCGGAAACATGTCTGTAGCGCGAGATATGCTACCGAGACAATCGCGGTGAGGACAGTCTTTCTCCACAAGCATCAATGAAGCTTCTGGACCGTCGTAGGACATACCTCTCCCGGGGATACCAACTCGGGGACCGCATGATGACTGCTGGCTAGAAAGCGGTTATCGTGGCATTCACCCAACGGTCTGGGGTTTGCACCAGTTTGCTGGTAGCTGCGGTATAGGGACCTATGGATGCGGCATCGTGAGCCAGCAGAAGTGGTAACCCTCGCAGGCTGAATGGGCGAGCAAGGAGCAGCGGCGGTAGTTGCGGCAGAAGGGGGTCCACATGGGAATCCTGAATGACTGCTACCGGCTCGCCGAGACACGAAGGGAGTGACTGGACGGCGGGGCTTGGCTCCTTGTGAGCGAACCGTTAATGACAAGGCCTCCTGGATTTCCCTTCCACCGCTTCCATCCTTTCTTTGATTCTTTTGGCTAACATAGATGGAGCAGTTCGTACGAATCTGTGCGGGTCTGCAATCCGGAGATAATGCCGACAGACGAATGACAATTGAGAGCGCACTTAGGAGCGCCGAAGACTTATGAACTACAATAGGAAGCCCTGGCACGAGTACGCCATACTGCCCGAGCGACGATGAACTCACAGAGTGAAAGTTTTAATTACTGGAACCAACACAGAATGGGATAACCCCCGATAGATACGAGAGACGACGGTCCTGCGGAAGGCTACTTTATTGAGAAATGAGCTATCGTTGAGACTGAGAATTGGACTTACGAGCGCCGATATGCACATCCCGGAGATGCATTAATGCTCAGAGACGGATGACAATCAATCCATTGGACTATGGCGATATACAAGAAGTTATGTGGAATTCTACCCTATCTAATATAGTTACTTTCGATGACAATCTACGAGACTAGCAATTGAATGCCGAGATGCAGATATACGTACCGGCGGCCTTGCCGTACCGAGTACAATCCCGACTACAATTCAAGAGACCAAATCAAGTGCCGTATGACCGAGTACAATGCCAAATACAATGTCGATTACAATGCCGATTACAATGCCGATTACAATGCCAAATACAATACCGAATACTATCCCGAATGAGATCCCGACTCAGACTCGGCGATCCCGAGCTACACAACTACGATGGCAATTGACGACTGCAAATCGACTTCGGAATCAGCACCGAATCAAGCCCTTCCAATCGATATTCCCTACGAAGCAGAATGAGATTAGTCGCCGGCGGAGCAACGACTTTCAAAAGAGGGGGATGACCGTACCGGAATCGCAACCCCTACAGCAACAATTACTGGAAGTGCAGGAACGAAGCACCGTGAGATTCATTCACCAATTGAGAAGGCTAGCAGCGGCAAGTGCACCTGGAGAGGAATCGACTAGTGGACTCAGAGAACGACGATAAGTGCACCGAGTCAAGTGATGGCAAGCACACCTACAGATGAATCAACAAACCGGAGGAGAGCCAGCGAGCGCACCTCGCGATTAGAGACAATAAGCTCACCTAGCATACGACGGACATCCAGTATACCTGCAAATGCACCGGAGAGAGATGATAAGTCAAATGAGCCCGATCCATGCCGAACGAGTGCAATATAGCTACCGAAGCATTCCAAACGATATTCCGAATGAACGCAAATACGGCTACCGAAACTGTTCCGAACGAGATACCGAATAACTGCAATATGACTACCGAACACGGCCACCGAACGAGATTGAATACGACCACCGAGCGTACCGAATAGCCTACCGAAAGGCACCACGACAGTCGAGATAACTAGCAAAAGATAATCACCGTGATCTCACAACGACAGATATCACTACCGAAGGACTTCACATGGAGATCGACCGAGCGGATTATCGGGAGCTCTACCGTACCAAGCCACTGACCGAGATGTTTACCGAATGGCGTACCGAAGGATCAACAAACTATCGCCGAACGGCATACCGAACTGAATACCAAACGACCATACCCGAGGCCTACCAAATGACTACCGAGAAGCCAACGAATATTCTATCGAAGCTGCCTACCGAGATGGCCACAGAGAAGTCGACTAAGAACGCACCGAAGCTATCATCCGAATGACTTTCACCGAGAAACGGTCCACCGAGACCCTGCCGAATGCCGAATTAAGAGATGCCGAGATATGCAAATGCAATGCACAAAGCGGCCTTCCGAGAGTAGCAGCGCGCTCCTATCACGGTGAGTATGACCACCTACTGTATGCTTACGTGTTAGATATGGATCAATGATATACCGCCCACGCCCGATGCAATTGGCGTCCATTCTACCGCCCTCCAATGGTCACCTGCGAGTCACATGAGAACCGACGGCTATGACTGATGCCGAGAGAGAAATCTCACCTATGTTCAAAGTCAAGACGAGAATCGAGATCAATTTGATAATCAACTATTTCACCGACCAATCCCGATGATGGTCTCTGCCGAGACTCAACTGTATGAAGCGAAAGCCGAACCCAATTACGTGTCGAATCACAGATTACAATTACAATCCCGAATCACCAATGAATCCTAATTCGGAGATCCAAGTTACACTGCTACCGAGCCACAATGGCAATCGACAATCGATATGATGAAGAAGTCGTCGACGGAGCAACGAATTTTCAAAGAGGGAGATAGCCGTGTCTACACGATCAAGTCCTACCGACAAGTCGAAGCCCACCGAGAGCCAGTCTACCATGACACGCACCGACAAGTACCGAGAAGTCGACCAAGATTCTACTGAAGCCGCCTATCGAGAGCGCAACCATGAAGTCGACCGGATGGTCACCGAAGCGGACTTCGAACGACGATTACAGAGTCAATGCCACTTACCGATGACAACCGACTGAGATATTCTACGCAGCACTGCACGAAGGCTCGGGAGAGCGCAAGTTCACTTGAAATTGTGAAGTATATCCGTTTTAGAGAAGCTTACATGTTAGATGTCGACGAATGAGACGAGACTACACGATTGACGTATACGACTGATGATCACCGATGGCTACGAACGATGCCGGCAGCGGAAGCTCCCATTGATGCCAAGTCATGAGCGGAAGCTCTACCACCCTGACGATTCCGACAATGACCTACGCCGAGATGATATGAGCTACATGTGCGGTATTGGATGGCAAGTCGGATGCTGTATGAGTCCGGATGTGGAGATAAGGAGGAATTGAGGTCCGACACTCGGGAGCGGAGGAAATGGGTCAATAGAGTTTCGGAACTCGGGACCGGAGGAAAGTAATCAATTGGGCGTTCCTTTCTTCTGTTCCTTCTCTTCTCTTCTCCATACTACATTACTTCATTGGATCTCGGCCCGGTACAAATGGCGTCGGCACGGGTTTTACCACCTCCGGATCGCAGCCAAGTGGAGGTGGAGTTTCCCCGTGCGCCGGATCCACCGAAAGGCTACCGTACGGTGCCAATCGGTAGCGGGACATTTGAGTTTGTACGAGTACGTACGCGGCATGATTGTTTAATGCTTCTTTCCTTTCCTTTCCTTCTCTCTTGTACCGTTTATGCAGCCCAGGAGGTCTGCGCCTAAAGAGGGGGATAATGTAATGGCGGCACGTGACCCGGGGCCGGGTAACGGCCATTCTATATAGTCGGCTCGCCACGAGCCTTAGATCTCTAGCGATAATCTTACTATACATCTACACCTACTATCACTCGCATCCACGTTTGCAACCGTATTCCTATAATTACCACACGTATGCCTATGAGGCCGAACGCTGGCGTACGTGCCCTTACAGTATGATTAGTATTACTATTCCAACTGAAATGGGGTCAAAACGCAGGTTTTGCTTTGTTCGGGTTGATCAAACATACGAACCTTGACATAAAAGACTCGGCTTGCCTCCATTGGGTCCATATCTTGCAACATCCAACATCACGCCCAACAACAAGGTCAACACACGATACAATGGTCACTGCTCCCAAAAAGAACTTTTCTCCACTTCCAGCGGGCAAATACGGCAAATCGACAAAGCATTCCACACGTCGACGTCATCAAGCGAATGAAGGCAACACCGGCTTGGTGGCACAAAGGGTCCGAGTATTGGGAGCATTGCGCAGCTTGCGATCTAAAAAGACGCTTGCGGCAGAGAAAAGACAGGAAACGCACCTGTTAAGCAATGAAGCGAAAGAGAAATGGATCGAGGATTTTGTGGAAAGAGAGACCGCTATGGCAAGAAAGCGAGTTCAAGACGCGGAGACAGCGCTTATACAAGATCTGACGACTGCTGAAAACAAATGCGCGACAACCTGGAAGCCCGAAACAATGTTTGAAGAGATGTTGAATGCTATCAGAGACAGTCTGAGCGATCTTGCAAGTTCCGATGATGAGAAGGATGGGGAAGACGAGGAAGATGATGAAGAAGATACAGATCTCGGCAAACTCATTGATGATGATGAACCTGGCTGGGTGATGAGCACAATCACAAAAACAGTACAGCACCGCATGGAGAGCTTTCGGCTGAAGCAGATGAGACTTGATGGATTGACCCAACCGTGATGGGGGGATGCAGCCAACTACATTCGTGAGAGAGATATGAGGGATGGGACTGCCGAATTGCTGGTTCCGGCGGTTGTCAAGCCCCAAATAGACTCGACTACAGCCACACCATCCCTGATAACAGTTGGAGAGCATATGCAGACTCCTGAGATCTTCCGAGGACAATCGGGAATGCCAGCTGTGACTTCTCAACCAGGAAGTAGTCAAATGAGGCTGGGTTCGGAGAAACCCGAGTCACATAAATTCATACCGGTTCTTTCGCCCGGCATGGCGACGGATTCAATCACAATTCTGGATACAAATCCTGTTGAACCCGTAAGCTTTTACCCCAGCATGAAGCATCCCAAGTTCATTACCATATAGAAATCGGATACGGACGAAGATATGGTGACGGCTCCCACGTCGCCGTAGGTATAGATTGCCAAATAGGTAGTTTTGGAGACCTATCCTGTGGAAAAGCAATTTGTGTACCTACTTTGCTACGTGTCAGCTTTTTCCTGATTACAGTGACCAAATTGTGAGACATGATATTTCATCAGAGTGTGTGCAAGGGTCGAACTGGCCATGCAAATGTTCTAGACTCCAAATCTGGTTGATAGAGGGCCAGCAAACATGAGATCGACCTGCCAATTACAGTTACATTAGAAAGCAAAACTTAAAATAGAGACGTAATATACTAACAAAATTTAATTCTGTGATGTCATACGAGTCATAGGACGAGGGGTCAGTGAGCAATCTGAACGCTCATCAATGACAGCCGCAATGCATCATTAGTTCATGCAGCTAACTGCATAACTGTCCGCTCAGACCTGCTGCACATGGTCGAGATTTTGAAAATTGCATATGGTACATCATGGAAATCGAGGAAAACAAGCTGGAAAAAGAAAGGTCAGGAAGTCCGGCTCAATATGTCCAAAATTAGTTGATGGATCTGTATGCGGTAATTTTCCGACTGAAAGAGCAAAAATGCGAAGGAACCACCTCATTTATCGGACTGATGACGTGAATAGTGATGCAGAGGGTGTGGTGAGAGCGGTTGCGTTATCGGCCAGTCAGATTAGGTCGCGATCTCCGGCTAGTGTCCCAGCCCCCAACTGGATGGTACAAACTGATTGACTGTCAATAATGACGTTATGACGGTCATGCAAAATGATTGAGCACCCAATGACTGTCGGTATGTCTCTAAAGTGAGCGTCAACGGAGCGTCAACGATTTTAGTTTGATCTTTTCGGTAATCAAAGAGTTGCATCGTCACATAAACCTAAAGACGAGTAATTGGCCGGCTTTCGAGGTGAAACGGCAAGCGACATGCTCGTTGCCGCATCTGAGAAATGAGCATCAACGGAGCGTCACCGATTTCTGGTCTTGCATCTTGGATAATGACTAGGCTGCGCGACAGCATTAAGCCATAATGGCAGTATTGGCCACCTTTATGGGCAAAAATACGTACTACCATATCCATACCACCTCCTAAAAATGAGCGTCATCGGAGCGTGAACGATTTTTGGTCTTGCATCATACACAATTCAAGGGCTGTGCAATGGCATACTCCCATTATCATGATATTGCCCGCCTTTCTAGGCAAAAATGCTAGTCACCATATCGCTACTACCTCCTAAAAATGAGCCTCAACGGAGCGTCAACGATTTTTGGGCTTGCATATTGCAGTATCAGACAGCAATGCAGTGGCGATGAGACAAAATCGGACTATCGGCTGCCGTTATGGGCAAAAATGCTATCAATGATATCGCAACCGTCTCGTCTTTATATGGCCTTGTATTCAACTTCACAAATATGCATGCGATGTCTCACATGTCTGACTTTTTTCTTGGTTGTAGCTCCAAAGTCAATATTTAAGAACCTGCGTTCTACCTAACCATAACGTATGCATTGACAGTCACCCAGATCCAATTACGCAGAGTTCAATTTCCTACCACAATGTCAGATACAAAATCTCTAAATAACCTCGTTGTTAGAGGTTATGATATCTTCCAAAAACCAACTTGTCTTTATTCGTGATGTAAGAGATCTTACTTTACAAATCGTCTTCGATGCTTGGTGGGCTTCAATGAATTTAGGCTCGAAGCGGCCTATTGCTTGGAATAACTCTATACATGCGCCTTCGTGGCGATTCTATTTACATTGCGGAATTGACGAGACTGGCAGCCCCGGCATTATATGTATCGTTTGTCATCAAGTTCTGCGCCATCCATCAGAACATGGGACCTGCTCAATGGGCAAACACTTGCGGGCAAAAGCGCATATCGCAAAGTTAAACGAATTAACAGTGTCAGAGGTAACCGAATTGACTAGTTCAACGGTCGATGATACAGCTTTGGCCATACTGAAGCGGCAAGGAAGTCGAGGAATTCCGATTGTAAGTTCGCAAAGGAAAATCAAATTGACCATTCAGGTTTCAAGTATACTTACTGAATTGACCGACAAAACGCTCTAAACTGGCAGCAAAGGACTTTCAAACTGCTGAATTTCACCAAGACACCTGGAATCGGTACCTCATATTAGGTTTTGATTCGGCAGATATTCCATGCAATGCAATGTCAAACCTTGGGCTACGACGGTCATACAATGCATTACGAAGCAAGTTGGTGTTACCATCAGGAAGTACCATGAGTAATCTTTGCCGGAGGGAATACACACTGACAGTGGATGCAATTAAGAAGCAATTGCCGTCAACCAATAAAGTTAGTTTAGCTTTGGACGGATGGACATCAACGAACAAATTAGCAATAACGTCGGTCATTGTTCACTATATGAATCGAAATTGGGCTTTGCGAGAAATACAACTAGCATTGGATGAGGTTGATAGCCCAATCTTTTCCTATTTCGAAAGCTCATTAAGGATTACAGGTTAACGGTCAGCATACGGGAGCACATCTAGCCGGACATTTGAAAGAAGTTCTTGATCGTTTCGAACTGACTGACGGCCGTTTACTTGGAATTACAACCGACAACGCTTCGTCAAATTACTCGATGACTCGCGAACTCCAAACTTCCCTTGAGGCCTCCGGAATCGAGTGGCACGCATTGAGAAACCATATACCATCCATGGCGCATGTCATTCAGCTGTCTTTGGGCGCATTCATCAGCAGTCTGGGTGTAAAAGGCCGCACCAAGTCTTGGGAATCCCATGAGCGCGATCAGCAGTTTGGAGAGAATGAAAGCACAAACATTGGGAAGAGTTAAAGACTTCGAAAAGAGGGAAATGCTAGAATCAACAAGGTGTCGGCCATGAGACCAGGTTTAGCGAAGATAATTGAGAAAGTACGTATTTCATCATATTATGAAAGTGCTGAAACTGACCTTCATATAGCAGAGAATGCTTGCTGTATTGATTACGCTGACACCTGGACATCGAAATGAGTTTATTGACTGTCAAAAAGCAAAAGTCCTGATCGCAGTACTCCCCATTATGGATGTGAAGACAGGTTGGAACTCGACACTGGAGTTGCTCGAGCGCGCCTACTGATTGCGTGAATTCACCCAGGAGTGGCTTAAAAACCAAAAGTATAGCAACTACCTGCCGCTCTTCACGACTCAGGATGAGTGGACTATTGTCAAGTATGTGATGGAGGTTTTAAGGCCATTCCAGTACTGGAACCTTTGGATGTCAAAACGGCATACCGTTACACTGCATCACGTTATCACTGTCTACAATGACATGTTTGATCACATGGATGGTGTGATGCGAGCTTTGGGCAAGAAAATGACACAATGGAAGGAAGACTTATTCTTCACTGTGAAGTGTGCGCGGCAAAAGTTATCTAAATATTGTACTGAAGTCACTCCAACGACTAGTATGCTCCTCATTACGGCACATATCCTTGATCCCTTCCGGAAGTTGCAGTCTTTTAGGAAGTGGCACAAGGGCATGGATATCAATTCTGAAGATGAGACTTCTTATACTACCCAATACCAGGAGGCCTTTCTAAAGTATGTGGAGAACGAATACTGGGCGAAACATAGACGATTGCCGGTCATTGTGTCCGATAACACACTGAACAACAATCTCAGCTCCTTCGAAATGGATTCAAGATCTGGTCAATCTTCTTATGCTCCATACGATTTGTCCAGCGATGATGATGAATACTTAATGCCTACCAATGTGGCCAAAACGACACCCGGACGAAGTGATCGTGCAGCACGTGTATTGACAGCTGCGAGGCTCTATTTGAATTCACCTCCTGAATTACCACAGAACTGGGGGCAAATTAATCCGAATCTTAATGATTACCACTCCGACCCAATGGAGATTAATAGTACATTTTGGTCACAAGATATCACCGACAGGTGGCGGCAGCAAGAAGAAACGCACTCAAAGTACGCCGATCTCTCCAATGTGGCACCCGACATATTCTATATCATACCTCACGGTGTCGGAGTGGAGGGCAGTTTTTCCATTGGGCGAGATGTGATATGGTGGAGGCAGTCGAAAACCCCTGGCGAGACTCTTCGCAAAAAAGTTGTAGTAAAGCAGTTTGCTCGAGCCAATAGCGGATTACTGGCTGGCGACAATCCGGTATTGGATCCAGACAGCACTGATAAAGACATTGAGATGAAGAGAGAGGCGGAGGAAAAGAAGTTGCACAGAATGGCCAAGGTCCACGACCTTTTGGAGATGTGGCAGGGTAGCCTAACCCTACGAGCCACATAGAAGGAATCTCGGGATCAAAACAAACAAATGACTGTGGAAGGTTATATTTCAGATACCGAAGAGATCGTCAAAGCATCCTGGTGAAACTTTCCTCATGATGGTGCGGCTGCATTCAAATTGTCAGAACAATCACATGTGCCACCAGCTTTGTCTGCAAAGGACCTCCCTGGAGGACGAACTCAAGTATTGAATGTCCGCCGAATCAAACAAATCGACCGCCGTCCTGCCGAAAGTGGTCAGGATAGCTCACCTGAAAGCATTTGAGACACCGAAAATTGGCTTAACTGGAATGGGGACTTGAATAATCCAAACGACAGCGAAGATGACGGGGAGGCGGACAATAAATCAGATTCGGAACTGGACAATGGCAGTGAGTTTTCACAAACACTGGAGGTGCGGAATTTGAGTGCGGCACCAAATGTTCCTGGACTGATTCGGCCTATACGACAATCAAAGAAGAAGGCTGAAAAGGCGTTAGTGACGGTCAATATAATGGAAACAAGAAGGAATAAGGGGATCAAAAAAAAGTGGGACAGAATGCGTCAATGTATTATCACCAAGTTGATTATGTAGTTTGACAACAAATTTTATTTAGAGAATTATTACGGAAGAATGTTGACCAGTCACGAGAGAATATTCGTTAACAAACAAACCTGTCGCAGGCAATATGCATCATTTGGCATAACATATAAATTTTAACCGGATGAGATTGACCACTGCTGGAATATTACTGGGCTCGGCTTTGCCATAGATCCAAGTCCTAATCATGCTGAAAGGCATCCACGAAGTTCAAATATTTAAGATTGCAATTATTAATTGCAGCAGATCTTGACTTCACCGTACATTAAAATGAGCGTCAACGTAGCGTCAACAATTTTGAGTCTTGTAAGTACGGTAATTGATTGGTAACGTGGTCGGACCTATCCATAACGTGAATACTGATGGCCTTTCTTGGCAAAAGAGTAAAAGACACGATCACTGCCCCATTCTGAAAACGAGCTTCACCGGAGCGTCAACGATTTTTGGCTGTGCATCTTGGATAACCTAACTACCGATTGGTTGCAGCCATTCATAAACGAAGTATTGCCTGCCTTCAGAATCAAACATAATAGTATGAGGCTCCCTGCCCCATCCTGAAAATGAGCGTCAACGGAGCGTCGAGGATTTTTAGTATTGTAAGTATGGTAATTGAAGAGTGACCTGGTCACTGCTATTGATAACCGATGTAATGGTTGCCTTCCTTGGCAAAACAATGTGACGTTTGGTTGCAGCCATTCATAAACGAGGTATTGTCCCATCCTGAAAATGAGCGTCATTGGAGTTTCAAGGATTATTGGTGCTGGATCTTGGGTAATCTAAGTGTAACAATGTGGTAACAATTCATAGACGACGTTGTGGCAGCCTTTTCAATTGAAATAACGCATGACACATACTTTACCCCATTATGAAACCGAGCGTCAACGGAGCGTTGACAATATTTGATCTTGCATATTGGGTAATCAAGGCTTTCTCCGCATAGGTGCGCCCATAACAAAACTATTGACTTCCTCTCTAGCTAAAAATGCAACGAGTAGAAGGCAAAACATGTATTCAAAAATAATCAATGTCGCAGATTGCAAAACTTCCAAAAAGAGATCATTGGCTGTCAAATACCTAATTTTAATAATGTTCAATTATCCAACTGCAAAAACAAGAACATTATATAAATCTACAGATGGACCCGCTGGGCGACCCGCTGACATCCCATCCAATCCAGACAGGTTGGGAGATTTGCATCGAACCGTACCTGAATTGACAGTTCGGGTGTGTTGACAACCCGGACCGCCAATTTGGCAAAGGTTCGGTTTTTACCCGGACCCGGACCCGAAGTGACGGTCCGGAACCGTTGCTAACACTAGCTATCATTGGTGGATGACCTCGGCTGAGTGGCGACAGGAAGCAATGTCAAGCAGGTTGTCATAAATCTCGAGAGATGCGCAGCGAAGAGCACAGCGTGGGCTGGCAGACGAGTGATACAGTTCGACACTGCAAAAACGGAGGAGTCACTATTGACACCCAGATGAGGCCACAAGACACACCTGCGGCGACAACTGACAGCCAAGATACGGGTCAGCGACTGGTTCATATGGTTCAACAGGCATGCGACACTCTGGCTTGGCGTCTGGCTGGATGCGCACCTGACGCTCAAAGTACACCATACCTGATGCAGGAAGAAAGCCAGGGCAGCAGAACCTAGACTGCGAACCCTCGGAAAGACGTACAGGGACGTACAAGGGAGCATCAGGGCCGTCCAGGTAGCATGCGTCCGGGCTGACGCTCAATATGGGAGCGAGCTCAGGTGGGGTCCCACTGAAGCTGGCAGGCAAGAGGACCTCCAGCTTCTCTTCAATAGACAAGCCAGAGATATCCTGCACCAGCAAAATGTAAATCGGTCCGGAAGCCACACGCAAACCTCCTAGAGAGTCCGGCAGACCTCACCGGTGCTCCCAAGTAATTGAAGATGCTCTCAGGCCCCCCTGGAGCTAGGCACAGTGCTCTCAGACTCGGCAAGAGCATTCTCAGGTTCTCCTGAGAGCACCTGCAGTTATGGAGGTGCATTACGGATGCTACGAGATTTGACTTATCGGATAGTGAAATTTCGGAGCTGCAGAGACCACTGCGCAGGTCTGCCTGAGACTTAGTGCCGCAGTCCCACAGTGGTGGTTCTTTGGGTTCCATAACCACAAGGCATTTCGTGTATCAGATTCATGTTTGTTACAGTCACAAGATTTGCTGCATCATATTATGGCATGTATTAGCTATCTAAGTCTATATATATATACATACGGCCAATCTGACGACAGATGGTACTGGAGCGTAATTGCAGGAGCCCCGGGAGACCCAGATTGAGGGAACTTAGAGATGCACATGTAGGCCGTAATCGTGTGAACTAGGAGATATATGTGGAGGCCGCGATCGAGCGAGTTTCGGGATGCACTTGGAGGGCGATGATCAAGTTGAACTCAGAGCTGCGCTTGGAGGCCGTAATATAACAAGTTTGGGGATGCACTGGGAGGAGATGATCGTGCGACATTGGAGGCCATGATTGTTCGAGTTTGGAGATGCACTTGGAGGTCATGATTGAGTGAACTCGGAGATGCACTTGGAGGCCGTAATTGAGCGAGTTTGGAGATGCACTTGGAGGCCGAGATTAAGTTGAACTCAGCGATGCACCTGGAGGCCGTGATGGAGCGAGTTTGGAGATGCACTTGCAGGCCGAGATCAAGCTGAACTCCGAGAAGCACTTGGAAGCCGTAATCGAGCAAGTTTGGAGTGGCACTTTGAGGCCGCAATCAAGTTGAACTCAGAGATGCAATTGGAGGCCATGATCGAGCAAGTTGGGAGATGCACTTCGAAGCCGTGATCGAGCAAGTGGGGAGATGCACTTGGAGGCCGAGATCATGTAAGTCAGAGATGCACTTGGAGGCCGAGATCGTGTAACTCAGAGACCCAGTGGAAGCCCGTGATAGAGCGATTTTGGAGATGCACTTGGAGGACATGATTAATTGAGAGTGGAGTACTACTTGGAGGTGATCGATCTGGAGGATGTATATCAGGAGGGAGGTGGGACGGCAGCTGAGACTCTATTGATTGGTAAACTTGGAATCTTGTAGAGAGTTGGGTACAATAGGATCGGCCGAGAGATTAAAGCGGGGGAAGGTCGATCTTGGGATGATGCAGTACTCGGTGTATTCAGGACTCCGTGTGTGCTGTACTCGGTGTATGCAGTACTCGGTGTCTGCTGTACTCCGTGTCAACTGATGATCATTGCATGGAGAGATAGATAGGAATGACTCAACTTCCGGTTCTTAGGTAATGGTAGAGAAAGAGAGAGATCAGAGGAGATCGGGGAAATCATCATGAGAAACTGGGACTTCAGAGAATTTTGTGTGCAAGGCAATTTACCATTCCTGATACAGCAGGTACTACTCCTGATCCGGCGGGTGAAAACACTGATAGGAGGTCTTCTAAACCCAATCAGGGAAGTTCTACCCCGGACTTCCCTTATCCGCTGGTATCCTCCCTATCTTTCTCATCGTAATCCCCCATCCCTGTTTCTCTACCATCATCGCAGAACACAAAGTATAGTCATCACTCTCTATCTCACCATGCCATGATCATGAGTTAACACTGAGTACAGTATACCCCGAGCACAGCATACACCAAGTACAGCATACGCCGAGTACTGCATCCACCCACGAGTGTCTGTGTTCCGTTCATTCCAACGATTCCGAGTTGGGCTCTGAATGTAGCTTCAGCTTCCGGCGTGCCTCCCTTCAAGATCATCCGCCACCAGCCAGCTCTCCATGAGAGCTCAAACATAAAGTCACCTCATTACATTCCCACGGTTGCGAGATAACCAACTGATGGAAAGAGTCACAGCACCCGGCGGGCCTCCCTTCAATATGGACTGCCACCAGCCAGCTCTCCATGAGAGCCCAAAGGTAGAGTCATCTCATCACATTTTCACGGTTGCTCTGTTACTAACTGATGGATAGAGTCGCGGGACCCGGCGCGCCTCCTATCGACCACCAAGTATTCCTTCAATCTTGCTCGATCATGGCCTCCAAGCGCATCTCCAAACTGGGTTGATTACACCCTCCAAGTGCATAACTGAGTTCAGTCTATCATGGCCTCCAAGTGCATCCCAAACTCGACCGATCACGGCCTTCAAGTCCGCACGATCATAGCCTCGAATTGCATCTCCAAACTCACTCAATCACGCCCTCCAAGTTCAACTCTGAGTTAAACGATCTCGGGCTCCAAGTGCCTCACCCAACTCGCGCAATCGCGGGCTCCAAGCGCATCTGCAAACTCGTTCAAATACAGCGTCGTAGTGCATCTCTGAGTTCACTCGATCGCGGCCTCCCAGCATATCTCCAAACTCGCTCGACCACGGCCTCCAAGTGCATCTCTATGTACACACAATCACCGTCTCCAAGTATATCTCTTAGTTCACTCGATTGCCATCTTCAGGCGCACCTCGAATTGCTCTCAAGCCAGTCCAGATGACCCGTGTGTAGATGGGTAGCTATATAGATACATAGATACATAGATACATAGATGAGAATACAAATTGAATACATGAATTTTAAAAATCATTCAACGATAAGTAGTAGCTATGATTTCCAGGCACACCTGCAGCGTTCCCAAAGAAAATGTTGTTTCTCCCGCATTGCTCTACAGTAATTCGAGGTGCTCCCAGCCTTCTCGTCGGCGCTCCGAGGCTTGTCGTCGGCGCTCCCAGGTGCACCTGATGGCCACTGCGACGGTCCGGTCAACTCTGTGATTCAACCACCCTTGGATTCTGATCCGACAACTCTCAAACACTCCCAGTGACATAATTACAATTTGCTGATGTGGACGCGCTACCCACGACCCCATGAGGGGCACTACTGAGAGACTCAGGGCTTACGCCCGTGCCAGTAATCTTAGAGTCCACAGAGCAGCATTTCGCAACAGCACTACCAAACGCGTGCAGCAACAAACTAAGGAAACTACACCAAAACCCCTTTTCCGGGACGCAGGTATGCAGAGCAGTGAAGAAACTGCACGAGCATGGCCAGCCGACCGACAGCATGAGCTGGCCATCCCCGGGCGAATAGTTAGTGGTTAGAACCGTCATACAGGACAACGCCATCCCAGCCAACAGAGCCGTGCAGCGCTGGGCAAGAGAACAAGAGGCCAAAGTAGGAGCGGGAGTCTGGATGTGGTGGGCAGATGGATCGCGCTCAGATGATGGCCGAGGGGGAGCGGCAGCAGTATACACGCACAGAGGCTAGCGGAGGTCCCGCTGCAGCTATCTGCGCACTGGACGAATGGGGGTCTTTGACGACGAACAGTGGGCGATCAGACTGGCACTTGAGGTGACTAACGAGAAGAGAGAAACACTTCAATGACACGGGGTCAAGACGGTGGGTGTCTTCAGCGATTCACAACCCCGCATTCGGCGGACGCCACATCTGGGGACAAGACCGGGACAGCGGCTGCCAAGTCGGATCAATCGAAGTGTGCAGGGTCTCCTCGCACACGGCATCAAAACAGAGATCCACAGGGACCAGGGACACTCAGGTATCCGCAGGGATGAAGATTAGGACTGCCAGGCGAACGTAGCCCGCAAGGAAATTGGGAACACAGAGATTGAGCGGCCATTCATCTCGGCCTCGAACATGGCCAGATGGATTTCCCAGGGACAGTCAGCAGCCAAAGCCGAGAGGGAAGTCGATCAGTACACAAGCACTTCAGCTACTGACCAAAGGGCACGTCAGGAGCGAAGAGATCAATACCAATGACAGGCGCGAAATCGTTTTCCGCCAGGTTCTAGAGACCAAACTCTGGGCATCCACCCACTGCAGTCTACCTAAAACGGTTAGGCCATTGAGACGACAACATATGTTGGTGCAGCGGCAGTGGAGGCAGGAAGGTGGCCCATATGCGGGAACACCTCTTCCGCAACTGCAGCCGGTGGAGACACCAACAAAACACAATATGAAAGGCGTGAGAAAATTGACGGGCAGGAAAGCGGGCAGATCCCGACATGTGCAGATCTCTGAGCTGCGTTCTAGAGACGAGTATGATCAAGCAGTGTTGGACTTCCTGGTGGCTATTGTAGTCGGGAAGTTCCTGCCCAAGTTAATGGAGGGATGGAACAGGCAAGGAGGCAGACTCGGGTGCGGGGAACGGCAGCTGCAGCCATATATCCTTTCATTTCATTTCTGTTTCTTCTTTTCTTTCTATTCAGGGCCTGCTGTGAGAGTTCATTAGTCAGCGGGGATGAAGGGTAGCGGAGGGTAGCTCCGCCATCTACCCAGCTATCTCGGAGGTGGAGTGGAGAGCATGACCTGTCATACACTATTAAGAGTCCATACAGTGTGAAAAAACATACAACAAACAACTTCGTTCCGCACCTCTCGGTTTGTTTTCTGCTGCTCATCCATCCGCCTCTGAGGAAATTTGTTGTTCTTGATTGGAATCGGCTGGAGAGCGACAGTTAAGACAGTGTGTGTCGAGGGCATGTGGTGGATCTTCGAAGATATATTGCCAATTGTCATATTTACAGTCCACTCATTCTTGTCGCCAGCAAAATTGGAGAGATCTGTTGTGTCGGACATGAAGATCTCGGGAACCAGTGTATACCCCACTCTGAGTGTTGCCTAAATGTCAATTAGCACATCATTATGCTGCAGTACCTCTCCGTACCTGTGACTCCCACCACCAGACTGCAATGTGCATTCAGGGATCGGCGTATTTGGGTGGTGTATCCCTGTCAAAACAACGCGGGGGAGCGAAAATGAGATGCGTAGTGTGCATTGGCTGCGATCCGAACCATCTCATGCTTCTGATGATCTCCCAACTCCAGAATTTGATAGGGTGATGGTGATTGTCACTCCCTTTCATATCGTCGAGAGTGTGTAGTTCCCAATCCAGCAGAGCCTGATCATCTGGCATGCTAACCTCAGGGTTCTGGAAGCTATCCACTTTTTTGAATCTTGGGAAACGACGAGTGGTGTTTTCTTCCTTGCTGCACATTGTCACTGTACTTCTTCTTGCCCATTTTCTGGATCCTATGCTTTAAATATTTGGACTCTTCACGCATCCCAAATAGGTAGTAGAGATTGTTTTGTAGATTCCTCTGAAGGAAACCATGAGGGTCGTTTTGCCATTGCTCAGCAATGGTAGTTTCCTGTGGAGCCGTGGCAGCAGGGAGTTGTTCCGTCTGCGGCACATTGGGTGGTGGTGTTTCAGACTCCAAGTCTGCGATGATTTGAAGATATTCTAGGTCGGAAATCATGTCCAACTCTTTCAATGCATCCATGTAAGTGTTGAATTCAAAATGCACAGAAGATTCAATGTGTCGGGGAGCGCGGTGAACAGTCAGATTATTTGCAACTTGAAGGTGTCCATGAAGGTCGAATTTGATGTTTGCAAGTGGCCGGCTGTCTCAGGTGAACATCTTTCGGCATGAAAATGGGGGGAAACAGATTGCAGTTCTCTCTGGAATTGTTCATGACTCGGGTGGTGTGGAGTATTCACCATAGAATGGAATCTAAATTGGAGCTGAGACAAAGCAGTCTGGTGTGGGTATACTCGCACGATAGTTGAGAGATTGATTGAACCTCGAGACCGTCACGCCAAGAGTTGCAAAAACACTGTCCGTGCGAAGTCACATAATACTATGAATAAATTCCAAATCAACTCTGAGCAACCGAAAAATCTCGCGACACATGTAAGATTCAATGCCTGAGAACAATAGATTAGAACAAATGAAACTAACAAGACCACAACCCTAACCCAATCAAACAAAACACCCCCAAGCTTGCCTTAATCTGTGTCTGCAATGAATAGATTACAGCCACGCAAACTCACAAGATCAGAACCTGAGTCGAATCCAAACTCACCCTCCACTCCAATACAATGACTGGATTACTGCACGCCTACTGAGCCATCCGGACGTGCCTTCTATAGAGGGCTTTCAGCGATATGGCCATTATTGAGAGGGACATCTGGGAGATGGACATCGGTGATATGGACATCTGGGAGAGGGACCACTGGGAGAGGAATATCCGGGACAGGGACATTCAGGAGCGGGATATCCGGGTGAAGGACATCAGGATGAGGGATATTGGGCAGCCAGTCGACACCTGACGATTCATCAAGTAGCTGCTGCTGTACACCAACATCTGAAGTGTTTCCGCCCGCCTCTATATGTCTCAGAGATTGCGATGCTGGGCGATGGTTTCGAGGCGTCACAAGTCCAAAAAACTCCAGCCTCATGACAGTATGTGGTTCCGGAGTTTGTGGTCGTGGGGGAGGCTCCTGAGTTTGTGGCACTGGTCCAGGCGCCGGAGATTGTGGCTATGCGGTGACCTTGCGTATCTCTTGGCCTTACTCAGGTAGCACAGTTGGCTCATCGTCTACCATGGTATGAGCATTGTCAACAGGTAAATGTACCATCTCTCTCTGGCTGTCAGGACGTGTATGCCAGAGTCCGGCTGCATAACGATATGGTTGCACAAGTGGACTCAATTAACTCTATATGTAGATGTGAAGATATATAGTTAACAGTATCGCTGGAGATCTAAGGCTCGTGGCGATCAGACGATATGGAATGGCCGTTACCCGGCCCTTGAAAGGTCAGATACAGTCCTCCGGTTTCATTATCCCTCTCTTTCAGTGCTCTACTGCTGGGCTGCCGGAGCGATGATACGAGAAACTAAGGAAAGGGAAACAAAGACCGGAACAATCATCGTAAACACGCATTTGTATGAACCCACATGTCCCTAAACCGAGTGGTACAGCTCAATCATGACCTTTTCGCGGAAAATGGGCGCGAGGATAATCCACCTCCTCTTGATTGACTCTGAAGGTGGTAAAAACCCATGCCTACGACATGAATACCACGCTCAGACCCAAAGATGAGAAGATGAGACGAGGGAAAAAAGAAAACATCCAAAAGTCATCCCGCCCGCCATATCTCCACTGCGGAAGTGAATTCATACTCATCCGACCATTCATTCCCGTTTCCCATATATCTTGCTGTAGGTCATTGTCCTCATGCTGGTACAGCATCCGCTCATGACTAGTCATCGATGGGAGATTCCGCTGCCAGCATCTTTAATTGACTTCTGTGATCATCAACCTTATATGTCAATGCTGTGTAGTCACATTTGTAGACCCCCATCATGTGAGTTCACTCAGATGGCTAAACTTACCATTTTCATCGTGCTAACACTGTGTATGCTTGGGTCACTGCTGTCGCATGCTCTGTATAGTATATCTTGCAGCGGGTTGTCATTGGTACTCGGCATTGACTTGTAGATTTTACCGGACTTGGCAGTCGTCTTGTCATATCTGGTTTGGTGAACATCTGGCAGACTTCATAGATTCCTTCTCGATACACTGCTTCAGCAACATAATGGCTAGCTTGGTAGCTTCTCTGTTGTACTTCATCGTGTAGAAATGTCTATATCCCCGGTTTTGAAACTGTGCTGCTCCACTGACGATGTATATGTATCAAATGTCCATTGCCATTTTAGCTCAGTAGCAGTGTAATCGTGTTTTCGGATTGTAATTGTAATCTCTCCGTGATTCGACACGTAATGTAGTTCGGGTTTAACTTCGTCTGCAAACTACCTTTCATCCCCTTCGGTGCATTCTAGATCCCATTCTTTGTCGTATTCTCGGTAGTCAGCATTGGTAGAATATTTGTTGGCTTCTCGGTAGTCATTTGGTAGGCCAGGAAAAAGTGAGTTTGGTATTCTGTTTGGCATGCTGTTTGGTGATAGTTTCTTTATCTTTCGTTATGGCATTTGGTAAACATCTGCTTTACTTGCCCTGTCAGTTTGGGATTCTGGAGCGTCTCACGTTTGATCTCCATGTACAGTCTTTTTACAGAGATATCTGTTGTTGACAGATCTCGGTGATCATAGCTTGGTACATCTTTAGTCTACCTCTTGCGAAGCCATTTAGTATACTTGGTTGTAATTGTATATCCCCTTTGGGAGAAATTCAGTAGCCTATAGCACTCATTGGGAATATCATTCGGACCTTCTGTCAAAGCTATATTTCCTCTCGTTCTTTATGTCATCGATAAGTAGATCCTCCCATCGTAGGTCAGGGCCCCTGAGACGACTTTCCAATTCTTTTACAGAGTTGCACCGTCTGCTCTACAATTGTGTCAGGCAGAGCAACAGAACATTGTGATTTAAACGATTTTCCAATTCACGTCCATAGCCAGTAGGTTGGTAGCCATGGCTGTCTTGCTTGCAGGTAAAATGTAGAAAGGTTCAAAGGCTGCTAAGTTGCTAAAAGTCGTGCAGTATGTCTCCCATATCTGATTTTATAATCAGATGGTGTAGAGGGTCCACCTGCCGGGTGTCTGTTTGGGGCCAGAAACTGCTTGACTGGTAGCTTCTTTTCTGTACTTGTGGTCCGCTAATTGTTTTCGGTTGGGGTTGTTGATCCAGTAAGGTGATCCCTCTCATGTGGAAATGTTTGGTCGGCCGAAAAGTTGTATATCTGAATTGTGTTGCAATGATTGTATATCTGGCTCGCTTGGTTGTTGGAGGCCGGCTTCCACTGAACCTCTGTGATATCTCGTTGTATGAGAATTCTCGCTTCCTGGCAAATATCGCGTAAGGATTGTGCTTTTCGATCTGTCACACCCGTCAGCGTGTTGTGACATCTCTCACATACAGTTCGCACCACCTCCTATGACAGCTTATACTCAATCATCTCCATTAGCTACAGAATCGACACCGGATAGAGGCGATGAAAGTTACAATCCAGGAGGCCATGTCAATAGCGATTTGCCCACGATTGGCCAAAGCCCCCCCGTCCAGACACTCCCTTTGTGCTTCACCAAGCCTGTAGCAGTCATTCATGGTTCCCATGTGGACGCTGATCTGCCGCAACTACTGCCGCTGCTCAGTGCTCACTCACCCAGGCGACGTGGGTTACCACATTGGGAGTATAGCCTCCGTAGTTCCGCTCTACCGCAGCTCCAGCAATCCTAATTTCAGGTGGCTTCATAAATGAAGGCCATCGCAAGCTGCACAAAGTGTGGCTAATGCACGCAGCCGGATGATGACTGTTAGTTGACGATGGGAACATTGTGAGTATAGTCCTCGCAGGGTATCGTGGATCAGCTTCCAATTGCCGTGTACCCGCCACCTATTGTTATCAGCAAGTTCCGAGCTGAAACCGTAAGAGCTCAAAATATAGATTACATGCAGCTTCCTCACCCGTGCACCAGTGATCTATGAACTATACATTGCTTTGAGATCACGATGTCACGGACTGTGTCCGCCCCCAGTGCTAGTCATTAGGAGACCCTGTTACCATGTTGAAGGGGAAGAGCTGCTAGTCAACTTGGTAATGTAGGATCAATTAGGAATTCGCTCGTTTCCTGGTCGGTTGATAGTTGTTCATGACTGGTAGAGTTTGCGAATCGATGTTAGGTGCCAGATGCAGCATACGCAGTGCTTCCCACAGTGATCCAGTTCAATGTAGTTCTTTGTTATGCAGGTCTGCAGGTCAATAAGCAGCCTTCAGAGCATCATTGGTATTGGTGGCCGAAGTCACAGCGATAGCATTGGCTCGACTGGAATTGCATGTTCATTGTGGCGCGTATTCACCGAGATCTTAGATCAACATTGACTATCGGATCACAATATCTCCATTCTCTTCTCAAGTGACCTTTCCCATTGGGTCTCTTCTCCTTGGTAAGTGGAATTTCATTGTGTAATTGTCTCAGTACACAGAATTGGTTCGCAGACAGCCTCTCCTCCGTAGGTGCACTCTGCCTGAATGAAGTAGTCTCCGGAACATGGGAATACATGGGGACATGATCATGCAATGTAATCTTGTAAACTCAACTATCGTCTTCTGGCTTGGTTTTGTTGCGTTCTCGTCTGTCTTACGCGTTCGGATGTAATATAGGCGATCTCGTGACTCATGATCTCTGCATCTGTTGACGCTGTTCCATTGACTCCAGTTGAGGGTGATTTTGCACATTGCAATAGCTCATATCCAATTGTCTCTTTTTGGAACTGTGTCAGAGATGGCTGTCGACTTTTTAGCGATTGGTGAGATTGTCGGCCAGTAACGTGTCACGCTGATGAGTGCACAACAAAAATCGTCTGTGCTCTTCACAATTCACCTGATTAAAGATTAATGTTTTAAGACTCAGCGCTTGTGAAATAGGTAGGTAGCTGGACTGATGAGGGCGTGCATTTTCCATTTGTTGAGTCTGTATTCTTGCTCATCAAAGTAGGGGTGTACTCAAAATCCCGTCAGCGAAACATATCCACTTACTGAAACGCGATAATAATGTAACAACACGTGTGCCAGTGTCCGGCTGCTCTGGGATATGGCCACACCGGTGGACTCGAGTGACAATATACGTAGATGGGTGGATATAATGTTAACAATATCACTAGAGGTATAATGCTTGTCGCGAGCTGACCATATGGAATGGGCTATCTTAAGCCCTCAACACGTCATCTGCAGTTGTGCTGTTACACTAGCCAATTGTCTGAGGTTCTTTGCCATCATCCTCATCCTTCACCTCCTGCTCATCTTGATTCTCCTCCTTCACGTCCTCCTCATCTTTCTTCACTTCATCTTCTGCCTCTTCACCTTTGTCTTCATCATCATTACCATCGCTTTCCGTATCCACATCGGCGTTTAAATCAACGCCGTCCGGCGCGTCCACGTTATCCTCCATGCCCATATCCACATGACAATGAAATTCTGAGTTAGATTTGCCGTCGAACTGGTTGATATAGTTGGTATTATCATCTGATGAAATTGACCTTGTGGGCAATCATTGCGGCTCAATTGAGACCTGCTCTTGTGAGCCCTTCGTGTCCGAGGTTGCCTCATACAGTTCCTGCTTCAACTGTACAGTAAATGCACGAGAGATATCATCACCTTCGGGGATGTGTTACCCAATACCTTTCCCATTACCGTTTCCTTCCCCTTGCCCTGTCATTTCCCCTTCCCGTCCTCCGTCACCTTCACTTTCTGATTCCGATTCTTTGTTCCTTTACCTTGCGCGGTCCGTTGCTCACCACCCTGTGTGTCCTCTTCCCTCTCGCCATTGTAGTTGTCTTTGCCATCGCCAGTACAGCTACATCCACAGCTCCGCACACCTGAATCCACGCAGTTGCCATCATCAATATATGCATTGATTATCTGAACCCAATTCAGTGGTTTAACGGCCAGAAAGTCGCCTGGTTATTGCTGCCGACAGCTTGCCAGCACAATCTTTGTCCTGAGATCATCGCTACTGTACCAAGTGAAACACTCACCAGTGCGTTTCACTATCCCCAGCTGGTTCAGTGCAGATTAGAGCGATCGAGTTGATCCCCAAAGGCACTGGGATTATCCCACGTCAATTCATGTACTTCGTTGTGGGTTTGTGAAACATTTGTGTCATGTATGTGTGGAAGACAGCCCACCACTCCCACAAAGGCAAACTCCTGCTCCTGAGGTGTGGCCACATCAGCTGCGATTGTGGAAAGTGGGCAGTCGTGACTGGATCAAGAAAGATTATATTGTAAAAGAGGTCACATGCACTGTAATCGTTGGGCCAGTACGCAATGAACTTCCGTTTGAGTCCACGGATGTGTTCCGAGATGAATCCCATTGTACAGTCCCGATCTAACGACAGGCGTCGATGTATCACAAATGTCGTCATCTTTCTCCTAGCCTTTGCTTTTCCTTTGCAGCTGCCCTCTGGCGCCATCCCTGTGAGTTGAAAATAAATCTACAGCCGAAGGGTGAGCATTATAACACCCTTGTTGGGGAATGAAGCGCAGACGGAGAGGCCAAAGTTGTGAAGTTTATCGGGTGTGATTTGGAATGGGAGGGGTTGTTTGTGGAAGTCATGTGAGGTCAACATCAGGATACTGTCGCTGTGTATAATACGGAAGGAAAAGCAACACGAGGTGTAGGCGGAAGAAGAGATCTATATACTGGTGTTCTGGTGATTTCTTAGTTCAAAGTTCAACTTGTGAGTTTTGATGGTTAACGAACCCAGAACAGCCCAATCTGCAACATTAAGAACCACCATGCACCTCACGAACTCCATGCCTCAGGACAAGATTTAGTACTTGTGGAGTGGACCGTGTATGACGCCGAGAGTTGCTTTTCATTGCACATCATTCTTAATGCGTAGACCGTGTGCATCATGGAGCAAACTGAGTAGTTCTGAGGTTCTCCCAACAGTACAACCATCCAACAAGGATACGAACGCCTCGCAGTGGAAAAAGCACATGCAACTGATGTCATAAAACAGAGAATGCGACGTTGTTCACTTAGGGATGTTTTTTTTTCCACTGGGAAGCTGAATATAGACACAATCGATCGTTCCAAGTATTGTTCCAAGCATGAGTGCCATCCTACCTGAATTGCACCATAATGCTACAAAGATCCTTCAGGCGGTGCAAATAGACCTTCACACATTGCTGTAATAGTGAATATCAAGGCTGAGTTGAATATAAGTTCACTGCAATCGCAGTTACCCCAAAAATTGAATGGGTTTCCATGGATCTCATCTCCGAGTATTGTCAGGGTTTAGAGTCAAGCGTGGTTCACACTGCGCCCCCATTTTTGTCGAAAACCTTCATGGTGGCTCAAAATGTAGTCTACCTTGCCTGCTGTTGCATATGTATGCAGAGGGAGTTTTCCCTACTTTCTTAATGTTCAACATCAATAGTGAACTATGCATTCCCAAAGCTCTCATCCTTGCACGACTCCGGATGTACGTGATATTGGATGTGTTCCTAATCATCTGAATCATCAACAGCATGGGCGGTCAGGGAATTTTCCAATTCGGCCTATTGAGACTCGTATTTCCGTACGGGACAGACAGTGGTCTTCCTCTCAAGGAGGCAGTTCCGTAGCCTCTACAAACCGGGGTCAGAACTCCACCCTCTCATCTTTCCTGAACAATTCTCACCTTCCAGCTATTAATCAACACGTGACTTTGACCCAGTCTACTAGACAGGGCCGGAGAATAAATACTCCAACCACCAAGCTGGGTACACGCAGTCATAGCACACCAGCACCCGGAGGAACTTCAAAGCATCGCATTGTGTCGAGCCCCAAATCCGGCATTGTTATCACTCCTATTTCTCTCAGAGGTCTTGAAAACCTGCATACCCCCATCCATAATCCAGAAGCCCGCGCGATCATTACAAATCCACTCTGAATGCTAGCTACTCAGAAGAGTCAGAGATGGAGGCACTGGTTATTGCAACCACAGGCAGTGTCTACAGCTGAATCAATGGGCGCCAGCAGTCGCAGCATCCATCTATTTGGTCACCGAGACATGACACATCCTGTGTTGGCAATGGGCAGACTGCAGGAGCTCTACATGTGGGACAGACAGCCATTGATGGGTGCAGGCGACTGTGAGATGGTAAGTTATGCAATGCGATGCGGTTCGGAAGCATTAGCTGAAACCCCACACTGTCAGACAATAGATACATACTGGAACATGACTATGCAGCAATACAACATTCGGTCCATAGCATGTGAGGTGGGCACAATGGAGATCCTGAATGCAGTATGATGAAGCAATGGCCCACATTGGATAGTACAAGCTCAAACCGGTACCAGGTTTGCGCGCAAGTCGATATGGTCATATCGTAATTTATTCAATCATGCCAGGCGAACATGGCTGATCTCTATTATTTCCAAAGCTATGAATCTGCCGCAGAGCGTTTGCAATTCGTTGATTCCCTGCTGGTAGACAATAAGCATCTTTTTCTTGTAGCAGTGCGTGGAGAAGGTGGGGTACGCGGCCCCAATCGAATGCATGGAGAGGCAAATGCTTCAAACGAACGGCCAGCATCAACATTACTTCCTGGCCGAAGCAATTCCGAGGCTTCTATTCTTCAAATTTAATCCTTGGGCGACATACCGCAGTATGTATAAGGATGGATTATTTAATTCAACTATTAACTCCAAGGATGGTAATATCCCCTCGCCACAGAACATGTTTACCTGCACAGCATTTCGCCATCCTCTTCTGGAGTGGCAAAAGAACCAAGATGTTCTTCCGAAAGCTTCCAAGTCCAAGCTGAATGCGGACAGACCTAATCGTTTACACTACTTCAATTATAAGAATATGGTGGTAAGAACGCATCCTGCTGTGCGGCAAACTGTCCGAAGTTGTTTACCTTGCCTGGCGTTGCAGTCATGTAAACAATCTGGATGAATACCTGGAACAAACTACCAGTGAGCTAACAGCAGAGGGTGAATAAAAAGACTCCTGCTAGAGTCAAGCGTCAGATCCAACAGGCGGAGAACCCACCTCCTGCCATGGTAATCAGCGTGGAAGCAGCAGGTGTTGACAATGCTATTCTTCTTGACTATTTGAACACCAAAGTAGCAATTGAGCAGCATGAGAACAGAAACAGTGAACCAAACATCCCGATAGACAACAATTGAACGGATGACGCACTGCATTGCAGGATGCCACGGTGATCCGGAAAATATGAAGAAGAAGATGGGAAAAGAGATGACCAGGATGCGATACCCACCGGCAACTGAACTCAAGAAGTTTGACCTGGATCCAATTGAGGTTGACGAGTGTGAGAGCGAGGATGGCAACAATGCAGATGCGGAAGTGCATGAGCAGGAACATGCAACGCAAGCCAATGATGGATCAACAGGGAATGTGGAGGACTGACCTGGGAACCAGCGATCTCAACAGGTGTGAGTGGGAGGATGGCGATGAGGCGGCTACGGATGAGAATGCAGTAGCCTCGCTGACCGATCATAGATAACTACCGAATGTGGTGAAACGACCTGGGAACCAATGATGTCGATGAGTCTGAGTGCGAGGATGGCGACGATGCGGAAAAGGATGCGGAGGAAGATGCATCACTAGCCGATGATTGATCAACGCAGAATGTGGAGGACTGAGGGAATAGTGCTAGAGAGTGTGAAGATTGGACAGTATATTTCAGACATGTAAAAGAGATTAATGGCGTAGCAAATGCAACGGCAAGCGATGTATTCAAAGCGAAGACCATTGCAATATGTGACATAATCTCCAAGGTAAACATAAATCAAAGTGCAGCATGTGACTATCAGTCAAAGAATGGCACAAACATTCGCAGTATTGGCGTTAATGGCTACAGCAGAACTGCAGCCCCAGCGAAGAGTGTCACACATGTGTCATTCTGATGGTGCTTGTACCAGGCGCAGCATATTGGAGGTAACTATGCAATGTGACCCGTTGCCTGAGTGGCAGGAAGCGTGAAATTCTCCGTCAGAGGGTATGAGGTTCCGTCAGAGCCTTTAGAGGCATCCAGAGCACCTGGGTGTTTCAGACGGAAAGTAGACTTGTTGCTGATGAAAGCCTAATTTCGATCCATATAATGGGCAATGACCAATGTTATGGCTAATTTATCCGTAGATGTCCATCTGTCTAAAGCTACACTGACTTTGTGTCTTGACAGCAATTGTTTCTTAATTATATCCACTGGGAGTGTGTATTCCCTCTGGCAAATATTGTTCAGAGTGGTGGCTGATGGAAACACCAAATCATTACATAATGCATTGTATTAATATCGTTGGTCAAGAATTGATATTGCATTCCAAGAATTAGTAGCCAAAACATAAACTCATATGATGTAGTGATTCCAAGCGTCTGGGTGAAATTCCGCAGTATGAATGTCCTTTGATACCAGTTTAGAGGGTGTTGCCTACTAATTTGATGAGTATACTTCAATGCTACATATCAAATTTGGATGTTGTTTGCGAACTTACTATCAGAATACCTCTACTTCCTTGCCTCGGGAATATTTCAAAAGGTGATTCACCAACCATCGAACTGATAGATTCGGTTAATTCTAGTGCTGTGAATTTGTTTAACATTGCGATGTGTGTGTTTACTAGCAAGATTTTGCACACTGAGCAGGTCCCATATTCAGATGGATGGCGAAGAACTAAATAACAAACCATACATATGATGCCGAGGCTGGCTGTCTCCTCCATTCCACAGTGTAAATAGAATTGCCACAGAGGGTCATGTCAAGAATTACTTTAGGCAATTGGCCACTGTGAGCGAACTTTCATTGATGCCCAACAAGAATCAAAGATGATTGATAAAGTAAGATCGCTTAAATCATGATGAAAGACACATTCACTTTGAAAGATCTCATATCCTCTGGCAACTAGGTGTGTTAAGATGTTGCATCTGAGCTCAGGGTAGGATATTGTCCTCTGGGTAATTCGACTGGAGTAACTGTCAAAACATAAGTTATTGTCAGTTATTACGCTAGATCTTGAACATTGAGTTTAGAGCTACAAGCGAGAAAAAAGTCAGACTTGTCAGATATCACATGAATATTTGTGAAGTTGATACTATGACATTCACAGATGAGGCGGTTGCGATAGTGTCAATAGCATTCCTGACTATACAGGCAGCTGATGGTACAATTATATATTAACGGCGTTGCATGGCTGTCTGATGATCCAAGATGCAAGTCTACAAACCATTGATGATACATTGATGCTTATTTTTAGAAAGTAGTAGGGAAATTGTCGCTGGTATTTTTGCTTATGAAGGCGGCCAATATTGTGATTTTGGAAGTATGTTGTTGAAAAGCCTTTCAGTTATCCAAGATGCAAGACCAAAAATCATTGACCCTCATGTTTATAAGATTGTAGTGCTTCGTCACTGGCATTTTTGCCAATAAATGCGGCTAATAGTGTCATTATGGGAGTAGATTGTTGCAGAGCCCTTCAGTTATCCCAGATGCAAGACCAAAAATCGTTGACGCTCAGATTTTGACGGTGATTGCAATATCGTCGCTGGCCATTGTGGCCATAAAGCCGGCAAATACATCCATTATGATGTAATGCAGTCGCCCAGCACAGTGATTATCCAAGATGGAAGACCAGAAATCGGTGAGGCTCGGTTGACCTGCATGTCGAGGATAGGGCTGCAAGCATACCGTGTGCCTCTGTTCATCCTACGACGTGCAATTACTCTTCTATGGATCGAACTGACTAAGAAACTGTTTGATTGCTGAAATAATCGAAGCAAAATGGTTGACACTCCATTGACGCTCACCTTCGTGACGAACTAACAGTCATTGGGTGCGCAAGTATTTTACTTGACATTCATAGCGTCATGTTTGACAACTAATAAACCATTTTATAGCATTTTCACGTGCATCCAAATGCATTGAGTCCTCTCAGTTACTAAGCCACCAGTGTTCATCTCATCAGTCCAATAACTGACATAGCTCCGTCGCATTTTTGTGCTTTCTGCCGGTATGTTACCACTTACAGATAACTCTACAAATTTTCGACATATAAATCCGATATGCCGTCCTATCTTTTTCCAGCCTGCTGTGCTCCATTTCAATATGGTACCATAACAGTTAACAAATTCTCGATCATGTGCAGCAGGTCTAAGTGCAGAGTTACACAGTTAGCTGCATAGACTAATGCAGCATGACAGGAGCCATTCATCAGGGTTCATACTACGCACTGACCGCTTCTCCAATGCGTCGTATGTCATCACTGTCTTTAATTTTGTTACTTAGTTTTGTTGCTATTTAGGGTTTGGCTTTCTAATGTATCGGTAATAGCCAAGTCGATGACAGGTTTGTTGGCCGGCTATCAAAGAAATTCAGAGTCAAGGACTATCGCATGGCCCGTACGACACTTCAACATTCAGGGATGAAATATCCTGTATCACCATTTGCTCACTGAAATCAAGAAAATGCAGACCAGTACCAAAGTAGGTTCACGATTTGTTTTTACACAAGATAAGACCTCAAAATTAACTATTTGGCTGTCTATGGCTGTGGCAAAGGGGGAGCAGTCCCAAAATTTTCATCCGTATCCGATTTATATATGATAAATAACTAGACATCCTTTTGACGGGTAAAAGCTTACATTTTCAAGCGGTGTCATATCGAGGATCAGTGTGATTATAGGTTCCATGATGGGCACAAATAGTGGTATGAATTTGTCTGTCTTTGCTTTCTCCGAACCCAGCCTTATTTGACTACTTCCCGGTCAACAAGTCACTGCCGGCATATCTGATTGTCTGTTGGCAATTTCAAGAGTCTGCATATGCTTTCCAAATGTTTTCGGGTATGGTGTGGCTGCAATTGTGTCCATTTGGTGATTCACAACTGCTGGAAAATTCAATTTTGCAGAGCCATACTCCATATGTATTTCACAGATGTAGTTGGCTGCGTCACCCCATCGCAGTTGAGTCAATTCCTCAAACCTCATCTGCTTCCACCGAAAACTCTCACTGTGGTGCTCTACATTTTTGGAGAATGGCCTCATTACCTAGCCAAGTTCAGCATCACTCAGCTTGCCGAGCTAGGTATTGTCCTCCTCATCATCATCATCTTCCTAATCCTCCTCATCATCGGAAGGTGCCAGATGGCTCGGATTGTCTCTGATAGCATGCAATATTTCTTCCAACTTTGCGTCAGGCTTTCTGGTTGTTCCCCGGCACTTTCAGCATTACTCGCTGCGTTCAGCTCTTGCATAATCGCTGTCTCTGCGTCTTGAACTGACATTCTTGCCACTGTGGTTTCCCTGTCCACATAATCCTTGATCAATTTCTCATTGTCTTTGTTACCTAAATACTGAGTTTCATGACTTTTCTCCGCCACAAGCTTCATTTTAGATCTTAAGCTGTGCAATCCCCCCAACGCTGGGACCCTGTCTGCCTCCAAGCTGCACTTCCCTTCAGTTGTTTGATGACTTCGACATGTCGACTGCTTTGTTGAGTTGCTGTAATTGCCAGCCTGAAGAGAAGATAAGTTCTTTTTCGGAGCATTTACCATTTGATCGTGTGTTGACCTTGATCTTGGGCCCAATGTTGGATGTTACCAGATATGGAAAACATGGAGACAAGTTGAGTCTGTTATGTCAAGGTTCGTACATTGGATTAACTCGAACAAAGCACAATATGTGTTGTGAGCTTCATTGCATTCTGAATAGTAACACAAACAGGAAGACTTGACATGATAGTGAGCAGGTGATTAGAGTCAGATCTCTGTGATGAGTTGAGACAAATATCACCAGATGTCCATTGCGTTGACGAATTTCGTTTTTGTACATATCAAACGTGAGATCTCAGCTGTCGCTCAAGTCAATGCGTGCCTGAAATCAAACACACAAACAACATCCAACGGACATACTGCAAATCGCTGGACTGTCGGAATCACCGGCATCTTGCAGCAATCCGCTGCAGGATAACACTCAAGTTGAATGTGTAACTTGTCTGTCATTCATTCCATTGTGCCTTGTAGCTGACTATATATTCCTCAGAACATTCCAAGTTTCGTTATCACCTTCCTCACCTTTTCACTCCAGCAAGTCCTGAGTCTGCAAATACCTCACACTGGCGGGATTCAATCTGAATGAAGCCGAAGGACAGGCCCTTCATTCACTGTCCCCCTGGCTGTCACACAGCAGCTACACAGACATCAGGTAGTCCACCGCAACGCTGCAATTGCTTCCACCAAAAATATGGCCCCGCACGCAAGTTTCAAAAGAGTACGTAAAACCGGACACAGCAATAATAGGCAGTATCATGCAATGGCATCTGAGTAGCTCTATATCTCTGTAGAAGGCGGTTATGAAACAATGTAATGTACAGCTGGGGTATAGAGGGAGCACTATGGCCAATTTATCGCGGCCCGCCATTGCAAACCTCCATGGTAGACGAAGATATTTCTCCCCAAACTCCACGAAATCGACCATCATGATATCATCAGCTCTGGGATGTTTGCGCCTGAATTTTGTGATATAGGTCCCTAGTAGTGGACAAAACAGGCTTTGAAGACCTCTGAGAAGGCTACAGGGTTGAATATGGTTTAGGTAATAGCCGAATCTTCCATTTGGAAGCCACAACTAATTTGTTGGAGGTTTTCAACCTATCCACCAACATGGCGAGCCAAGGAGGTCAAGAACAGCAAGAATCATCCGACATATGTCTTGCTGTGGATAGGGCCAAAATGTCTAAAGGTGGGTTTTCGTGTGCTGGAATGAAGGAAACACAACAAGTAATTGAGAAATCTTGTGCCCAAGTCCTACAAGATAATATGCGAGTAGTTGAGTTTCCTCAGGATCACCAGGTGAACGCTGCGATAGAAAGACACCACACAATGGTTTATACAAATCAAATGGATGGCTGCCTTCCATGGCCATATGGCACAGCAAAGAATCCGTAGATACACTGGAGGCGCAAAGAAACCTGCTCCCCTCCAACTGAACTGGTGATGCCTCCGGCTGGAAGGCCACCTCGGTACAGCTCACGCAGTGCACCAACAGGTATCTGGGACAGGTATGCAAGTTTTGAAATACAATGTATGGCATCCTTATTTGTGTATATACATTCATCGCAACGCAACATTCGAGTTTTCAATCATAATGCATATGCCAAGGATAGCAAGCATGATTAAGATTGTATTCCAGATTTGCTGTGACAACTATGTGCTATGTGGAAATACTGCTGACATTGATTTTGAAGAGGACAACAGCCATTTGGGTGAATCTGAGGGTGCAGAAGAGAATTCAATGAAAGGAACAGGAGTTTTGAGCATTTTGATTATCTACAATTTGCGGACACTATGAAGTCTATTTTAAAGGATATATTTATATACACAATTAAAGATCAATGTAGTGATAAATGAAAACATCCATGAAGAGGATAGAACGACTGACAAAATGCAGTTATTTTTGGTCCAGGAGAAAGTGAAGAGTTGCATTTTGCAGATACACCTGTGGCCAAATGAGCGTCAATGGAGTGTCAATGCATTTTCGTTCGGTAAGTCAGGTTATTTAATTTTGAATTAGTCATTGTCAACTATAATCATCGTAGTGGCCACCTTTATAGGCAAAAGAGAATGCTATACTGTCCCTGCCCCAGCATAACACTGAGCGTCAACAGAGCATCATCTATTTTTTCTCCTGTAAGTCAGGTTAGTATAATGTCAATTAGTCGTTGTAATCTATAATTATAGTATTGTCCACCTTTGTATGCCACAGAGAATGCTCGACACTCCCCGCCCCATCATGGCAATGAACGTCAATATAGCGTCAACAATTTTTTGTCCTGTATGTCAGGTTATTCAATTGTGAAGTAGTCGTTGTCATTTCCTATCCTCCAAATGGCCGCCTTTACAGGCAAAAGAGAATACGATACTCTCCCTGCCCCATCTTGCCTATAACGGTCAATAGAGAGACAATTGTTTTTGGCCTCAGATCTTACGTAATCTTGTTGGCAAATGATCCCAAACATCTGAAAGGAATGTTTTGGCTGCCTTTATAGGCTGATAAGCAAGAGAGGATTCCACCACAGCCTTCTGGACAATCACAACTTCATTTGTTTTCAATGCTGCAACTCAGTGATCCTGAACGTTTTAGCCTACAAAACAAGTCGCAACTCAATATATAGACATTTGCAGCATTCTCGTGCTGTGGTCAACCATTATGCAAGGCCAAAGATTGTTGACACTCAGTTCACACTCATTTTCAAGATCGGGGAGAGAGTGTCTCAGTTTCTTATTGGTCTTTAAAGCCAGCCAATATAACGATTATGCATGACAAAGAACAAGTCACTTGTCAATTAGCTGACCAACAAGACAAAAAATTGTTGATGCTGCATTGACGCTCATTGTCAGAATGGGGCAGCAAGTGTCTTACTTCAGTTTGGGCTGTAAAGGAGGCCACTTGTTCGTGTTTGGATAGTTGTAAGCAATCGCGTTATAAGTTACCAAGATCCAATCCAAAAAATCGCTGACACTCCATTGACATTCATTTTCCAAAGTTGGGCAGAGAGAGTGTCGGTAGTGATTCTTAGTTATAAAGGCAGCCCATTCATCTGAAAAAAACAATTGCATTCTCAAATCAATATTTTGTGACTCGCAGCAGGATATCCAAATGCAATGATACAGGGATAACACGAAACAGATCACCAGAGATTGGATCCGACGGGTCTAGCCAACCCCTGCAACACTCTCAGGTTGATTTGTACGGGTCGTAGTGGGGCCCGCCAAGACCCAGCATGTCGTGTTATTGGACAGTTCTGGAACGAAACCAAACAGTGTTTGTGGTCCCAACCCACACCGCTGGTAGGTTACCTGGTTCTGTTGCTAACACTAGTTGTTCGGCCCGTTTTTGCTTGTGGTGAACACATTAGAATCACTGTCCATCAGTAGTCCCAGTTGAACTAATAATCCCAAATCCACCGCAGTGATCAAATGCTTGTCACCTTCTGATGGTATCCTCCACAGTTGGATTCTGCTCGCCCAGGTGCAGAGATACTGACCATTGCTGTGGAATGGAGTTAATCGTTTCTGGGATGGTTTGTTTGCCTTTATCGATACTTTATTCACTCTAATTCAAGTATGACAGAGTCTAGATGTACCACCTCTGCCTCTGGCCGAGCCGGCTAGATGGCGGAGCTCCCACCTGCTAACCATCGTCACCTTTGACAAATGAAAAGCAACGGATTGAGCAGAACAAAAGAGTTCAATGAAAAGAGAGACCACCACCGTACCAAACACCCTATCGCACCCTGCTCCTGCCCACTCCGCTCCTGCCCGCCCTCTTCCTGCCCACGCTAATCCCCTTGCCTGGGAGGGATCTTTCTGATGTCATTCGCTGCCAGGGAGTCCATCACGACATGGTCGCAGATCTCGATGGAAAGCAGCTTGCAAATCTGAACATCTCGGCATCTGCCGGCTTTCCAGCCTGTGGCCTTTCCAACTATCTTCCAGAATGACTTCTGCTGGTCCTTCAATCCGCTGCAGTGGCGGGAGAGGTGCTCCAGCATCGCTACTGCTCCCGCTGGGCAAAACCAGCATATGTTGGCTTCGCAGTGCCCAAACAGTTTTAAGTACTCCCCAGTCTCGTCTGCCCCGCGATTCAGTCTATAGATCCTTGGACCCAGTGACTTCACACTTGTCATTGAGATGGGTCTCTTGCTTTTGCATTTGCCCAGCAGCATACAGCCGAAGTACTTGGGGGCACCTCTAGGTCTCCCGCTTTACCTTCGCTGCTGTTCTTCCATCTGAGATTTGGCATGCTCTATTCGCGGCTGAAGAATATATATGCTCATGTACTGGCTACCCTTGACCTTCTCCTGGCGTGTTTTCCTGTTGGTCAGACTCTTCATTCCTGATGTTGTGTGATTGTCCCGGGACCCAGTAATGCCCGAGTGTTCGAGGGCCCTAGCTTGCTCGTTGCATGCTCTTGCTCACTGTTGCCCTGGCCCTGGGTCCAGTTGAGCCGTCCGTCTGATAGCTGCCTGCGAATCAATTTAGACTGCCATTGTGGTAACTCAGTGAGCTCGCAATGCTTCCGGTTTTGCAACTGACTTCCGAAGTGCGACCCTGATAGCACACAGTTCAGGGTCAAATTACTTCAATGGCCTTGTCCACAGATAGCTTCGGAATACCATCCAGGCGACTCTGGTTAGACATCCCACTCCACCTTCCGGTCTGACATTACCGGTTCCTGCTTGTTCAGTCCACCATGTCCTGGTGCCAGACCTTGACTAGCCTTCCGTCTCTCTCGCCAATGGCTCAGCGGCTCCCTTGGCTGCAATGTCATCATCTAGTATGGTGGTGTTGACCTCTGGATTGCCCCAAGGGTCTGGCCACTGCATGGTCTGGACTCTCCTGCCACATGCATGCTCTATTAGAGTCACTCTCTCTACTGGTGCACCAGGTGTGAGGTACTGGAAGAGCTCTTTCCACATGAGCAAATGTATTTTAGTCGCTGGGAGCCCCCAGGAGTGTCTGAGAGGATGTTCAGTGTAAACTGAGAAGTGTCAAGTTCAGGAGAGTATCAGACCCTAGGAAGAGATTCCGGCCGTCCATCGGAGTAACTGGGATCCCTGATGACTGGTACGGGAGCACCATGGGAGCGGTTGTGAAAGGTTTGGGAGCAGCTGAGACTGTTGCCCAACCAATGCGAGAATCCCAAACAAATTCTGAGAGATGCTGGGTTCTTATGGATATTCATTCAAAGGACTGCAGGCATTATCTCAGATTCTCCGGATGTACACGAGCAATCTGCACGTATGATGCATAGATTAATGTTAATTATCAACCTCTAAATCACATTATAGTACCCAGCACATCTCATCAACATTCTATTGTATCCATCATTGCATTGAGGAAGAACCAAAGAAAATGGCGAGTGATTCAAACATGGTACAACAGAAACAATAACCCAACTAAGCGAGCGGAACGATATCAATGGAACATAGTGTCAATATCATCTACCAATTCTCTGATCTCATCAGAGCAGACAAACGCAGGGACACACAATTCATCAATGACGCAATGAAGCTGGAGGCGCTCGTTATATTTCTGACGGATTCGGACCTGGCGAGTGAGTGAAATTGAATTCCAATGTCGTTTGGCTCAATTTGTGATATCTAAAAGGGTTGGAATTGAGGTTAGCTTGCGGTGAATAAAAATGGAGTTTGAAAGGCAATGTGATGAATTCGGGGGAATAAGTAGTATGCCGCTAGGAAAGGGGGAGTGCCTGATGTCGTGTAAGGTGGTCAAGGAGAGTGCTGATGGTGATGCAGAATGACATTGAGGGGCACAAATCCAGGCCAAGGATGGCCGGCGTGGATTGAGGAGGGCCTATGCAGCGGAGCATGCCATCCATGCTAAGCAGTACCGAAAGGGGAGGGAGGTAAAGAGTCTGGAATGAAATATAGTCTCTCCTAATCGAGGTTGAGGAGGGGATTGAGGAGCGCCCATCCTAGAGGAGCAGTGCGGACAGAAAAGGCAATAAGTAGCGCTGAGTGCAATATTGCAGTACCAATCCCAGCTGAGGAGGGCTATTTGGATTGATGATCACTGACAGCAATTGAGGAGCGCCGACGGGGAATGTGGAGCGGCTACTATTGCGGACAAGCACCACAGGGGCGTAGGGGGGGGGGGGGGGGGGTGGGGTGGTGGTCTGATGGAGCCCCACCATGTGTAGTTTGAATTTGATGAGTGCAATGCCTTTGGCAGAAATGCAATCTGTCACCATGGAAGGGTAAAATTTACCTCGATATTCATCTTGAGAAAACATAACTGTATCCATATTTCCAGTGGCATACTCTGACAGCGCACAATGAATCACTGCGGCCACAAGCACTGATGACTGCGGTGCTAGAGTTTGAAAGAACTGGGATCTGGTCGGTTGCAACCCCAAGCTATTGTCGGTGAAAAAATACTGACGGTGGATTACGTCAAGCACCCACATCTGCGTTAACCAAGACTTCTTATCATCAACGACCTTCGAGAGATAAGCTTCGTCAAACAGGAGTTCCTTTATTTGGATTCAAACATTATTCTCTGATCCTGAATCCAACCGGTAACGGCAGGTACTAGTTCAACAAGCTTCATCTGCGAAGCGGCCTCAAATGGTACTAATCTTAGTTTTAACTATATATATATCGAGGTTTAGTATCCTCATACGTCCAATTGAGGAGCATGACGAAGAATATCTACTTACAGCTTCTCGGGTTTGTGGATCGATGTTAAGAGATGGACCTCCGGACAATTCCCACACAGATGGAGTACCAAGCGGAACACCTGCTACTGCCCGCTTAGGATCCTGCGCTTTAATGGCTGGTTTCCACGCTTCATCAACCATCGAGTACTTCTCATCGGCAATGAATGGCCATGGAGTCAGTGTGAATACCACTGCCTCCAACAATTGTTTCACTAGCTCAAATGTAGCCTTTTGGTATTGAGGAACCTTGTAATCTCCTCCGGCTTTGCGAAGCGGGAGCCCCTGTACAATGTCATACCCGCGTGATATGTTGATGACTGACGTTTCGCGTTTGAGCAATGCAGGTACAATTGCCCAGGCTGGATGCCGTAGACTTGGAAGTGGAGTACGGGCAATGACAGTATTTGCATGGCTCCATTTCTTTGGCGGTGGATCCCTTGTAGTTTGTATTGTCTTCTCATGGTGCGCCTGGTCTAGATGTAGGACCTCTTGCTGGATGTCCAAATCGTCTTCTTCAATATGGGATGACAAGGTAGACTGTCCAAGGTCTTCACTTTGGTCATTGTTGATCTCCCGATCAATCTTGTCATCATCCTGCTTCATCACAATTATAGCCAGGACATTAGATATCTCCCACATTAGACTCGAAGGCTGGGTTTGATGTTCCAACATTTGATCGGCACTGAAGATTGGCTGCCTTCTGCAATGCACGTGTAAGTGCTTTCTCAAGGTGTGCTTCCTGATTCTTCTGTGAATAGTGATTCCTCACCAGGCTGGCCTTGGTTCCATGTTTGATGAAGTGAAGTTGAAAATGTAAAGGGAAGTGTATAAGGGTAAATATAGTACGAAGTTGAATAGTATAACATAATAACAGTGCACCAAAGTAACATGCGGTCGAATAGGATGCAATTCGAAGCGTGCCTGGAAAGAGTCTGGAAGACATATCAGCGGTTTATATTTAAGATGCTGATGGTAGTTATTTGGTGCGATTTAGGAAGCGTCAGGTGCACCGGATTAGATGGATTCTTCTGGCCCCCAATTCCCACATGTTACCACTCGTATCCAAGTACGCTATTGATGCAAGAATTGGAGGTTGATCCATGCCAATATACCTAGAAATGAACGAGACGCACCTGAAGAACTCGAGTCATTAATATGCTTGTATCACTATGTAACTCTCAGGACCGGAAATGGGAAACTGAGGAATGGGTAGATCATTATCGCCCATGCATATGACTCTACCGCAGGTAGGTCATTATGCCTCTAGTTCGAGCATATAAGTGGTGACCACGTGGCACTGCATTGTCAGTGTGTTGAAGATTCTTGCAGAACTTGGACGGAGGATAGTGGTGGGACCTTGGTGAGTGGCAACAGTTGAAGTTACATGGGTTCAAACTGAGTTTGTTGCAGATAGTGGATAAATATGAATCTCCGAATGCGGTATACCAGTCGGAAGGACAGCCTCTTTTGATGATATTCTGCTGTTTAAAGATTCTGCAGCAAAGTTAGCGGTCGATTGGGCAATGTTGTGGGCTGAACTTCACTTTCGGTTGTCCCGAATCTGCTGCATCACCATATGGATGCAGTCATTGTGAGAGAAGACGGAGGAATTGGGTTTACAATGGCGATATTCAACATAGAAGAAGAATGGTACAGGTATGATGAAGATTGAGTGGTAATCTAAGTGAATCCAGTTGTCGTCAATGCCAAGATTGCTAGCGAATGGGTCATTGATTGACACTCGCATTAAGATGTTGCGCATCATATCTAGTAAGAACGAGAAGAATGCGTCATGAGGCATCATCTGACAGTGGAAAGATCAATAAAAGCATGCAGTTCCGACCAATTGAGGTGCAGCAAGAAGTCAATCTGCATGCAGGATTGAATCTAATGTAATGGCTGGGAGTGTAGGCTCGCCTGAATTTGACAGTTCCTTGTACTCTCAGAAACTGCCTGATCTCAACTTGACCTTTCATCACGTTTTGTATGTTCTGCATGCACTCTTTGCATAGGACTTTGGCGGAAATCAGATATTGTCTGTTTATTATTTTTCACGAACATCAGGCGCGCAAGATATGCAGTGGGTAGGAGCTTGCCATTCACCGAATGCGCCGTTGAGCTGGGACTGCAATTCAGATTCTATCTCGTCAAGCTCTATTGATGTAAATCAGTTACTAATCTATATTAAGATACGGGTTTCTGCCGGCCCAATCATACAAGTTAGTTAAAATGGAGTTACTGCAGCATTAGAAGCGTTTTGAATTTAAGCCTATTGGAGGAAGTGTGGTGTACAAGTGAGCGGCATTTGCCGGTCATCTGCAAAATCGCTGAGCAGAAGCTGTGTTGTGAGGTTCACTCTCTCAAGCTGCAGCTCGATTATGGAGCCTGAATGACAAATGGTAAATTAGGATCTTAGCAACATCAGGTCCGAACATACTTCAAACAAAATCCAGTGAAGTGTCGTTACATATTCCACAGCGCTGTGCGTCTCTGATAAGGGTGTAGTTGACACCTTCCTCTAATGGATAGGTTGACATGGAGCATGACAGTTATGGCATTCAAGTAGCGGCCTGCACATACCGATCAAGCATGGATTCAGATATTATCTCAGGACAAGCGGGATGAGCCACACCTGCACCTAAAAGTTTAGTGCCTGATAGTTGACATCCAGTGTGTGCTGGCAGCCACAGATTCAAAGCATTCAGAAAGGAGAAAATATGCTTGGAATGGAGCAAAATCAATCGTTCAAGGGCAATGCGAAGGGGGTATACACTGTTCAGAGGTGTGCCTAGAGTGGGATCATATATGAACAATGAGTGGCGGTGGGTCAAAATTGGCCGGTGAATACAACATGCATGCGGTGTCAAATCTGAAACCATCAACCTGCACAGGAGAGTGGATTTGAGATGTGCCTGATCTGCGTTCCTGAGCAAGCAAATACTCGGCTTATTTCTTCAGGTAAGCCGGGAATACCTGAGCCGTGTCTCAGGATACAATGAATCAACTCGAGGTCGCGTTGACAGTCTGCCTATCTTTGGATGATTAGCGATATAGTGTACTGGATATGTCTCATGAGACTCGAGAAGTTTAGAGCGATTCTCTTGTGTAATCGAATGTAAATTGTTCAACATTGATGATTCGGTGTATATCACGAATTCTTTCGTCACTCTAGTATTCGGTGCACCTGAAATAGACATGCATCAAAGAATTGGAATCAAACTTGAATGTTCAGGCGCACCTGAAAACACAGATCTCGTATGCAGATTTTGGAATCTCAATTCTGCGGACAATATATGATGAAGATGAGCCGTGAATGCAGCTTTACAGATTCTCACACAGAGAAATATACGGCAGCGCGGAATTTCACTTGATCCACAGCTATACCGGCGCACTTGCTTTTCATCACATATTTAATCATCCAAACGAGGCCATGATTCAGTTTACCCGATATCAGATTACAATTGCCATCATCTCATATTCATCACTATAATCATCAAACACAAAATCGAATCGAACTCTAATCAATGCTTCTGGACTCCTCAATTTCGCTATATTCGAAATTTTATTTGCCTATTTTGCATCAGTCGGTGAGAGCGTGTTTGTTGAATATTTAAAGTGGCGTACCTTGATTTCACTGCCCTGATAATTCTCGTTCATCTTCACCATCTGACGCCACGAAGTCTCCATGCACCATAAGCCACTTCCTATGGTCCTGCCGAAACTCCAGAATCCGGTATATCATCGTCGTTGTGATATTTGGTTGGTTCATCACACCATGCAGAACTCTCATTGGAGCCACTCCAGGCAGCTGGTGGTGATCGCCTCTATTAACATAACGATGGGGTCCAGGGTTCTGTACCCATGTGTGTGGAACTCTGTTTTGCCCCAGTCGGACAACCGGTGCAAATGCCCGGCGCTGACCATTCAATACCCAGAATTTCTGAGTCATTACCGCATGGTTTGCTGCTATGAAATTGAGGCCTGTCCCACCAACTTTGGGTGTAGTTACAAACACAGAGGAATTTGGGTAATCTTGGAATTTGAGCTGCATTTCTGTGTGCTCATCGTTGCCCATTTCTGCAAACAAGTACAAAATATCCATATTATCTGCAAAAAAAATTGTGAGCAACCGCTTCAAATGTGGAACTTGCCCTGGCAGAGGACAAAATAGCACCACCTTTTGAGGAGGAGGAGGTGCACATAGCAAGGTGCGTTTCAGACTTTCGGATTCGTGCAGCAGAGCCTCATTTGATGCTTAGTCTTCGTCAGGCTCAGGATACTCCGCAGATCCATGGACGAGCATTGGCAGAAATGTGTCTCTCAGCCATTGGAAAATCTGAGAATCCACCCAAGTATCAAGTGGCATTCATTGTACCATTGTCATAAAAAGTCATTCCGATCCTCAGTATATCCCAATACGAATGAGAAACATGCCAGGTGACATTGATGAACCCTGCACACTCCGAAAGCACCCCCTGAAGTCTATCACTCCACAAGGGCATTGAGTTTAGCTTACTTATTCTCAGTCCATTCGAGATCAACAAGGTCTGCATCCTTCTTCGGAATCCGAACCAGTGGTTTCTCATTCGCGCGTTTCGATTAGGACCAACTCCTCATCGTCCAGGGCTTTTCAACTTGGATCATCCCCTGTGCCGCATCATGTTGAGAGTCCTGGTCTTCTGTCTGGATGGCATGCATCAAACTCTTCACAGCGGAATACAGTGCATCAGCGCCGTGCATTTCCATCACAGTCTCATCCTCTGGATCTTCAGGTGCACCTAAAAACAGCCACATAGTCTGATAACATCAGTCATAGAGTGAATGGAATCCACGAGTTGCAGTGCCTTGAAGTTTAAATGAAATTCTCGCATTCGTCGCAATTCGCCAGCCCACACTCTTTTTCGTCATGTATCTATGAGACTCATCCAAAATCCCAAAAATCCAGGAACAGTGTGAGAGTCGGCCATTGCTTGATGATTTCGCTCTAGATGTTAATGTATCAGACGACACAAGGTGGATATTCCATCGGTTGTCTGGCTCATAAATACTCGTGTTCAGATCATCGTGAGTGGCACACGCATTTTCGTGGTGCAACAAGTTGACAAATTTGAAATCGGTTGCATTTGTCATCTTGTCAATTACAGTCTTGAAGTTATCTGCAACCCCGGGCATTGTTAACACCAAGATTAGTTCATGGGGGGATATAGGTGCTGGATGTCCCGAAGGCGGTGTTGTCTAAATCTTCAACTGGCAGCGGGTCAGAGAATTCAATCTCTGGAGCAGATACGACTCCCGCCCTTCACCGACAATGCCGGGAAAGTCATTGTCCGGCAAAATCACCAACTGTTTAAGGGTATTCCCCCATAAATCAGACAGTGGCAACCCCATTACGAATGTCTCACTCACCAATTTGCAGAGCGTTGCTGCTGCAGCCGAGGTGAAAGTCTTTCCAAGACCCATTTCATCCGCCACCAGTGCTCCTGGGATATCAGCATCCCACATCCATCTCCTCAGAACCAACCAGATGCCCCAAACCTGGTGTGTCACAAACTTAGTTCCAGGCAGGCCTGGAATTGAATACTTGTAGCCTGGAACACGGTCATCTGATGATTGGCGAATAGAATAGATATTCAGCAGCCTGACCGCCTCATCAAGACACTCATGTTCAAATTTGTTGTTGATTGTGTTGAGAACAGTGCTCACAACTGAACGGGTATTATCTGGATTGAGGACCTCCTCACTATGCCCAACATGCTCCTGAACCTCTCTTGCACCTTGGTCGGTCTTCTTTACTTCCTCAATGATCTCTCTCAGTTGCTCCGAGGTAGGTTGGGTAGATGGGCTCTTACGCCGGCGCTCCTGGAATTCAAAGAGATGTTTGGTATTTCTCAGATATGCGATTGGACCCAAAAATATGTGGAATGTAATCAATTCTATTTTCACTCAATCAGACCGTACATTAATACTATCAATCTCTTTTCCACCTGCCTCCTCATCCACCACTCGTTCATTTGAATCGGATAACTTCTAAGGGTACTTACGCATGACTCCGGCTGCGTAAGGATCAGGGTGGTAATATAAGAGATATAGTTGCACACGTGGCCTCGAGTCATCTTAGGTATGGAAGTGGAGTAAGATTATCGGTGAGGATCTAAGTCCTCACGAGCAGTCGAGATAAGGTTGCCCTTACCCAGCCGTATTACGTGCTCAGCGTTACAACCCTAACCTCTAGTACACGACGTCGCCATTACATCATCCCCCTCTCTATGCGCAGACCTCCTGGGCTGCATATCTTCATACAGGGATGGAAACAAAGTATAAAACAAATCGCACGATAATTCTGCGGATCCGGCGCACAGAGAAACTCCACCTCCACTTGACTGTGATCCGAAGGTGGTAAAACCCATCGCAAGGCCATTTGTACCGGGCCGGACTAATAAGAGAAAGAAGTGAAGCAAGGAGAAGCAAAAGAAATCGTCCAATTGATGCCTTTCCTCCACTCCCGAGTCCCGAAACTCAACCTATTTCCTCCGCTTCCGAGTCCCGAAACTGAATTCATTTCCTCCACTTCCGAGTCCCAAAACTCATTTCATTTCCTCCGTGGCTTCTCCGGAAGTGTTAGGTGAAAATTGTCGACCAGATCATTGGCATTCTCGAGGTTTTCCGCCGGTTCCCAGCTTGTACGTACGTGACTATATCCCGCCCATTGAACAAAGTAGTGAACCTTCAGATCACGCAGCTTAGCATCAAGAATCCGTTCGACCTCCCATTCTTGCTCTCCGGCGTCATCCACAATCGTCGATTGGGGTTCTGATGGAGGTTGGCCGGCAACCGGGGGTGCATATCGATCGAGTAATGATACGTGGAAAACATTGTGGTTGCGCATAGTATTCGGCAAGTCTAATTTGGAAGCATTCTTATTGATGATCTTACTTACCATGTATTGTCCAGTGCGCTTGTAATCGAGCTTCTTCGATGGCCTAGTAGTCCGGAGGTGCTCCATTGAGAGCCACACTTTATCCCCGACTTTGAAGGTGATTTCTTTGCCGCCAGCATACAGAGATTGCCGCTTTGGAGCTTCCAGTAGGTTTTCGCGGAGGACTCGATGAGTCTCTTGTAGTCCTTCAAGCACAGCATCCGCTGGGATCTCCGACTCCAGGTGCGATGCTGGCGGCTTCGGTGCTTTAAACCGCATCTGGTAATTGCGATGGAAAAAGGCCCAGAATGGGGTCATTCTCATTGAAGCATGCATGGAGTTGTTGTACGCGAATTCCGCCAATGGTAGAAGCTCGACCCAATTATCCTGTTCGCAGATGCAAAAGGCTCGGAGGTACTTTTCCATGGTCTGATTTTGGCGCTCCGTTTGGCCGTTGGTCTGTGGATGAAATGCTGTGGAGAGTCGGTGATTGATGCTCAGATGAGAGCATACTCGAGTCCAAAATCGGCTGGTGAATTGCGTGGCGTGGTCGGTGATGATACTATCCAACACACCATGTTTGCAGGTCACGTGCTCGAAAAACATACGTGCCAACTCCAGTGAGTCGATATCCTTTCGGCAGGGTAGGTAGATCACCATCTTTGTCAGTCAATCGACGATTACTGCGATGCCAGTGAAGCCCGAGTTTGTTGATTCCGGGAGGTCCGTGACGAAGTCCATGGTGACTCCTTCCCAACGGTGCAGAGGTGGCGGTAGTGGCATGTTGACTCAGTGGGGAGCATGGCGTGGTGCCTTAATTCTATGGCATATTTCGCAACCGGCAATGAACTTTCGGATTGCAGCATCGAGCATAGGCCAGTAGAAATCTCTAGATACGAGTTTAGCAGTTCTAAGAGCTCCGAAATGACCGGATTTGGGATTATCAAAAAAAAGACTTATCACTTTGTTGCGGAGCGAAGCATCTGCCGGTATGTATATTCTCTCTTCATCGGTCAGAGCTCCCGAGATGACTGTCCATTGCTCCTCGGTAGGTTCATCAGGCCCACCAGTTTTCGACAGGTCAGCGTATCCGACCATTGGAGTGTCGACGATTCTGCGTTTCACGTCGGCAGCCAACAAGTCGGAGGCCTGAGCTGCCTTAATTGCCGGTTGGAGGTCATCGTATGATTCAACGGTAGTTACTGCCAAAGTTGCCAGGAGCCGTGCGGTGGGCCTTTCGTAGCCTTCTTTGTAATCAGGTCGTCTGGATGGTCCGTCGGCAGGGTTTCTCTTTCCCTCCAGGTGTTCGATAGTGAAGTCGTAGGAAGAGAGGATTTCCGCCCAGCGACCCTGTCTCCTGGAGAGCACTTTTGACGTTTGAAAGGATTTGAGATTCCTGTGGTCGAACCGTAACAAGACCTTATGGTTCACTCCCTCAAGATTGTGTCGCCATTGCTTCATAGTCTCCGCGATGGCTACGAGCTCCCAATCGTACGTGTCATAATTCTGTTCAGCAGGGCGGCATTTTCGAGAGTAGAAGTTGAGCGGTCTGAGGGTTCAGAACCCGTCATATTGATTAAGGATGCCGGCAATCGCAAAGCCACTTGCATCTGTCTGGAGAATGATCGGCTTTGCCGGGTGGAGATGCTGGAGGATCGCTGTTCCGGTGAAAGCCCTCTTCAGCTTCCGAAATGCAAGTTTGGCCTCACGAGTGCATTCCCATTTGTAAGTAGGCTTATTTGACTTTTGGCTGGTTCTCGGTACGTTTGATGTTTCTGTATTCTTTAGTAACTCCGTCAGGAGTAACGTAACCTTTGCATATTTCCTGATGAACCGTCAGTAGAAGTTTGCAAATCCCAACAGCACCAGTACATCCAGTACCGAGTTCGGTGTAGGCCAGCCTTCGATGGGGATATGCGGTCTGATTCCATGCCGATCCCGTCGGAGTTGATGATGAATCCGACGAAACCGACTTCTGAGACACCGAATTGGCACTTCTCGGCCTTCGAATAGAGACCGAATTCCTGTAACCTTTGTAGCACTTTCCGTACGTCATCTTCATGCTCTTTCTCATTGGTCGAGTAGATGAGTATGTCGTCCAGGTAACACACAGCAAAATCATCGATATTGGGCCATAGGCAGTCATCAATCAGGCCTGAAAGGTCGCCGGTGCATTTGTCAAGCCGAAGGGCATAACTCGGTATTTGAATTGGCCGTACCTGGTTGGGAATACAGTTTTGTACTCTTCGCCTTCTTTGATTCTGCTCAGATGATAGGCGTTCCGGAGGTCCAGTTTGGTGAAAATACGAGCTCCGCGTAGTCTGTCAAGCATTTCTGAGATCAGAGGTACGGGGTACCAGTCCTTGATTGTCCCCGTGTTGAGAGCCCGGTAATCCACACAAAGCCGTAGTCTTACATCCTTTTTTTTGGCAAATAGAATCAGTGCTGCCGCCGAGGATGAGGACCGCTGGATGAAGCCATTGGCTAGGTTGGTCTCAATATAGGCTTTGAGCGTTCTAAGTTCGAATTCTGGGAGATTGAAGATTCGTCCATCTGGTAGTTTGAAGCCTGGTTCCAGGTCAATTGCCTGGTCAATGGAACGATACGGCGCGAGTGTTTCCGCCTTGGCTTTACTAAAAACGTCCACGAATTCCGATTACACCGCGGGAATGAAGCCCCCATCGTGTGTGGATATCCTTTCCATATTCGCTCCATCTAGCAATGTTAGTCCATGCCGTATTTACAGGGATGGGATATAGAGAAGCGAAGAAAGGGTCATCCAGGAGGCATTTTCGTTAGCGGTTCATTCACAAGGAGCCAAGCCCAGCCGTCCAGTCACTCCCTTGGTGTCTCGGCGAGCCGGTAGCAGTCATTCAGGATTCCCATGTGGACCCCCTTCTGCCGCAACCACCGCCGCTACTCCCTGCTCGTCGCATGCAGCGCCTGGGTTTCTCACCTGACAACGTGGTGATCTCTATAGTCGCTCCCAGCAGACCGGTGCATTCCCCTGTTCGTAGGGCAAATGCCTCAATGACCTCCTCGCCAGCTAAGAGATCGTCGAATGGGGTAGCCCCAAGAAGTTCAATATCTGGAGCAGGCGTGTCCTCGTCACGTTCAGGTAGCGTCTCGTGTGCTTCCGGAGCAGGCTTGTCCTCACCACTCAATATATCCGCAGGCTGAGGACCGTTAGGTGACCGTAAGGCAGTCAATCGGCGGAGGTTCCAATCAATTTCAAGGTTCCGGGTTCTGAACCACGGTAGTCCAAGTATTAGATCGTAGGCTCGCATTGGTACGACTAGCACTTCCGGTTCTGTAACTGGGGCGGGATGCTTCATATACTGAACGGTTATTGGCGTCTTTCGGCTATCCTTTGCATGTTGCATAATCTGTCCGCCCAAGTCGAGTGTAGTAATATGTGCCGCTTCATGTGTTATCCCGAGTCTCTTAAGTAATCTTGCAGAAATAAAAATGCTTGTAGCTCCGCAGTCGATAAGAGCTCGTATGCGTTGCATCTCGCGGTGTTTATCTCGTGTCTGAATCTCGTGGGTTATATGAGCTGAATCAGGTGTTTCTGTACCGCATAGATATTGACTTAACATTTGTGCTCTCGGGCTCTCCAGGATAAGGCTCGATTTTGGTACGATCTGATGAGGTTGTATCTCGTCAAAAGGTGCCATCAACGCCTGCGACCCCACTTTTCCCAACTCAAGCTCACTCTTGTCCACCCTCCCCCGCCGAGCTAAGTACCGGGAGAGGTACATTAGTTATTTGCTTGCTGGGTATCGAAAGATCGCTGCCTTTTGATCTGTCGGTTGCCCCCCTCTTTGCCATCTCCTGAAGTGAGTTTATCGGGGAAAGTCGCATGTGAGTATCTCCGGCACTTAAATGACATGTGATCGCCGGTGCAACGTGACCATTTTCCGCTAGCCTTTGGTTTCTCATAGACCCCCTACGATGCCAACGGTGCTGTGGGTAAATCGGATCGTTTTCCGCCGCCCCTTGGCTTCGGCTTATGGGGCTTTGGTGATTCCTTCGGTGCATTCTTCGATTCTGAAATGGATGGTCGGTATCCACGTTTTCTGCCCCCATTGTAGGATGTTTCTCCAGATTGCCTTTGTTATGGTGAGTTGTTATATTTCTGAGGTTTCGTTTTGACATCCGCTGCTCGGTCGAAAAGCTCGTCGATACTGTCAAATGTCCCGTCCTCATTGGAAAAGGGCCTGATTTTTGGATGAAGTTCGGGTTTGAGGCCCGCCCAGATCATATGGTAGCACGATAGCTTCTGTTGCTCTTCATCCCAGCCAGCTTCTCTCCAATTTCGTCGTAGTCGGTTAGCATAGGCTCGTACGCTCTCAACGGGGTCGTGGTGACCTTGGCGAAATTCATGGTGGAGTCGATTCCCTGCGTTGAGTTTGCGGTTGTTCTCGCCGTACATCTTTTGGATTTCGTTAACGAAAAGATCGAAATCGTGAATGCATGGGGAATCGTTGGTAAGTAGGTCCTGGCCCCAGGTGATTGGGTCGATCATGCTCGTCTTATGTACGGTATAATCGCGGTGATTGCTCCAGCTTCCGAGGTGATCGAGCGCATACTGAACCTTGTCAGTATCACCATCGGCGAACAGGTGGCTGTGAGTGGGGAAGTTCGAGCGAAGAGAGCCGAGAAAGGTATCTAATTCGCGTGCACCTCCGCAGTATCATCTTGAATGAGTCATGTGCAATTTGTCGTTTTTGCTTGTCAATTCACGTCGGGATAGTCGTTCGGTATTCTGTTGGAAGAGGTACTCGATCATTGTCTCCTGTCGTTCCACCTTAGCTCGCTGCTGCTCCACTACATCTGCCAAGATGATATTCAGTTGTAAGGGGGCGCGTGGATCAACATCTTCATTGTCGTCATTCTCCTCATTGTCGGTTTCGCGATCATCAGTCTCGTCGTGAATTAGGCGTTCTTGATCGGAAATATTGTCAATTTCAGCCTCTGGCAGAACTCTGGGAGAAGGCCGTTCAATAGGGGTAATTCGACTAGCGAGACTCGGAGTGCCATGACCGTTCGATGCCCGAATGGTCTCTGCGCTTCCACAATCATTAGCAGTGCAAAGTGGGAATCTATTCGTCTTCTTAGGAGGCATTGTAGTGGTGGAATTGCTTCGTTCTTGTACATGTAGTAACGCGTCAAAAAAATGGGTACAATCGCAATTCTCGAAATCCCGAGAGCGAAACGTATCTAATTACTGAAAAACCGATAATTGTGTGAGGGCATGTACGCCTGCCTCCGGCTGCGTAGGGATGAGGGTGGTAATATAAGAGATACGGTTGCACACGTGGGCTCGAGTGATCTTAGGTGAACAAGTGTAGTAAGATTATCGATGAGGATCGAAGTCCTAACGAGCAGTCGAGATAAGGTTGCACTTACCCGGCCGCATTACGTGGTCGCCGTTGCAACCCTAACCTCTAGTACACGACCTCCCCATTACATCCCTCTAAAGTCTAAGTATACTGATTAGAAATGGGCATATATAACTGGAACGAGGCTAGTGGGGATTACCTTCGCCGATTTCATGATGTGCTCTGCAATATCATTCGCTGTCATTGCCTTCATTTCTACCAAAAATAGGTTCACATTGTGTCCCAGTGTCAACTTGAGGGCATTTGAAAAGGAACTGTTGTATGATATCAAATCATATAGAGGGTCATTCATCATTTCCCTTGGTGCGTATAATTCCATATAATCATCGTCCAAATCATCCTGCGTTAAGTTGCATTGGTAGAACGCAGTCAGACAGTATTGGTCTTTTGGGGTATAATTTTTTTATATGAAATCAATCAGCTCCTCCCAGTGCCTCACATCTGTGTCAAAGCTTGGAATTGCATGCTGGTTGTCAGGTCATTGTTGCCATTGAGCACTCGACGAACAACAACCATGAAAGTTATGTTTGGCAACTCTTGGATGTTTGCTCACGCAGTTTTGCACGCGCACTCTCCCAAATCCGTTGCCGGTCGCTTGCTGCCTCACCCTCCCTTATTCTTCTCCTCCCAAACCTCACTTGCACATTTGTTTAAAAACATCTCCACCCATTGTCGCTGAATTCATTCAGCTTTATCAAAATTTTCCAACGGCAGCCTGGTATCGAAAGTCTCCAAATTATCTGCAACGACCATCTCCCAGAGCAGAGGTCCATTACGCATCTGTTTCAACCGGTTCTGTCCCAGGATAATGGACCAATGCTTCTTCTCGAGAAACCCAGCCACTCATACTGTCTTCCACTTGTTGAAGGCACCAAAGTTGGGCTGCCTCATCCTTTTGGCAAATTGCTTCAAGGTGAATTCCATTTGCTTCAAGCTGATTAGGGCCTTGCCTTCAGCCCCGCCCAAGTCCCAAGAATCATCGATCCCAGTATAAGCATCGAATTCATCGAAAGAAATTACTGGTAATGGGGGCAAATCCGCAATCCCTACCACATCTGTCCTGCATGGTTCCACAGCTGGCGGGAATGGTTTCCTTAGAGCCTAATGGGAGGTCTCCGAGGTGTGCCAGGAATTTGTCTGTATGGAGTGGAGGAGGACGATGTCGCCCGATTGACTGGATTGTTACCAACCGGTGCTGAAGGCACTCAAGGTGCGCCCGGAGATGACGGCCCCTGTCTTGTGAATTGTTGAGGGGGGAACATTTCAGGTCCACCATAGCCACCATGGGGGAAGTCATATTCTTGCCACAATGGCCCATAACACTGATATCCTTAGGTTGCCCCACCTGAGCTTGGTTGTAAGCTTGGTGTCATGTTGAATTGGGCAGGGTGGTAGATCTGGGGAGCGCCTGGAAATGGTGGCTGCGATGGTGTGTAACGATACCCTGGTGGAGGATGAATTTGATTTGGCGGTTGCCAGAATTGAGTGTCTTCGCTCGATGTATTTCCAGCATTATTGTCAAATGCTCCCACATTTGCTTGTTGGCATTGTTGTAAGCCAAACAGGCTACCCGGTGGAGCCATATTAGTTGTCATAGGTGGAAATCCGTTCATCGACATCATATGTGAACAAATGATAGTGATAAAGAAATTATCAATTTAATTTATGATTTTGAATGAAGTGGAGTATCGTTGAGAATCTTGAAATTAGCATTGACCTTCGGCGGAATGAAGGCCTCTCATATCCATCTTATTTGTCACGAACTGTGGTGATTCACTGCACCTTTGATCCATGAAAGCCGGCTGAGAAAAAGAAATCATAGTCAAATACATCCTCCTTGTCTTTATTATATGGTCGAGTTCATATACTAGGAACTTGAATAGAAGCTCACCTTTGTTCGGTGCATGACTGTACAGGTCATTGAAGTGATTCGACATGATATCTCCAGGAAACCAACAAGAACTATATCCGATTGGAAGTGTAGCATGAGTAGGCATCTAACACACCAAATGTATGTGTATGACCTAGTACTGCATTAAATATGAGGTCTGTTAGTTGAGCAGCAACAGTGATTGCTTCATTTTGAGCTCCTTGTGAAAACTTTGTTGTCTCCACAGTATCCACCCACCGTTCAAGCATTATTATTCACGAAAACTTCCTACCAGCCTATCAATTGTCGATGATGAACCAGCAGCCATACAGCGAACAAGGCAATTTAAATATTCATTCATTGTATTGAGCTGATGATATCGGCTGCTTGAGCCTCGAGTGTAGACATAATCTGCACAATGCCCCAATGACGTAGTATACGATAAGGCCAATCATATTACAACCTGATGGAGAGTACTAAAAGTTGATCGCACAGATGACAAAAGAAACTTTCTCTGCTAACGGTTTTCAGTAGATATTTTTCTAGTTTGTGAAGAAAACTGATTGTAAGGTGACTTTGGTTAAACTTCCTCTACATTTAGTGGGGTGTGATGCGGCTTGGGAAGTGATATGCTAATCTGTGTTAGGTCTCTTTCACACAAATATCCCTGAGGCTCATATCCACCAACAAACCATACCCCCTAAAGCATCATCGAGACTTGTCAAAACACGCGGAATTTCTCAAATATGGTCAACAATCAGCGGAAACATGTTAAATGTTTTATCTGGCAAAAGATATCATGCAACGAAAACCGACTGGAAACTCACTATCAACACTATCACCCAATATCGATGAATGAAAGCCTATTACCCAACGTGATTCTACCACCTGCTGGCTTCCCTCACCCTGAGCCATTATGGTTGGACTACATTTGGTGCACCTGAATGCCATCGACAAACTATCAAATAATGATCTACTCTTAGACAACGTACCAGGCGCACCACCACCGGAAGATACTCCCAACAAAGATCCTATCGACCCATACAAGCCTGATCTCACCTGTACCCCTGATCCAACAAAGACAAAGGCTCATAAGCAGGTAGTTGGAGTTGAAAATACGAGGGGGAAAGTGTATGGCAAAGCAACTGGATTGGACAACACGTATCGAAAGTACGCAGAACGATGGAATCCATGGCACCCATTTCAGTCTGCACACAACATTCATCAGGTACAGTCGTTTAGGCAGCAAACGAAAACCTGGATTGATCAACATCTCAGGTGTGGACTGCACTACTAGAAAATAGAATCATTCCAATCAGCAGATGCCCTTTCCAAGCTCCTCTCTGAACTCGATTTTGCGCTCGGCGATGGTAGATGGATTGAAGATCACTCACACATCTTCGGAATATTATACTACAGCGATATTTTCAAATGTATGCAGTTCCTTTTGGCACATCACCCATTCCAGGTCCACATTGATTTTGAACCAGTGCGCCTGGCTGTCTCCGAGGGTGTTCAAATTTACAGCCAGATGAACACCGGCGATTGGTGGTGGGATTCTCAGGACCAACTTCCTGCAAGAGCAACTATTGTACCAGTCATATGTGCATCCAACAAGACTCACTTGACACATTTTTCGTGCGATCACCATACCTGGCTGCACTATCTCACGATTGGCAATACTCGAAAAGATATCTGCTGTACACTTAAAACGCACGCCTGGATTCACCTCTGCCTGATCCTATGTTCCCCAAAGTGTGCCAAGAACATTCATGCAGCCTGGCATTCCCTGGTTGGAACTGTGCTGTGTCAACTTAGTCATCCTGAAATCACTGGCCCCAGCATGAAATGCGATTGAGCAGATGGATGTCAGCGACAGTGTTACCCTCTGTTGGCTGCCTGCGTCAGGGATTATACGCAACAAATGATGCTTGCTCAAGGTTCATATGGCTCATGCCCGATTTCTGAAATTCCTAAAGCTGCGCCCATGGGGCATTCAACTTTTCCACAACTCGATTACTCAAGAGACCAGCATATTTACTCAGAGCTGCTGGGGGACAATAATATTGATGTTCAGCACACTCTCGGCGTCCGCCCAATCCACAACCAGTTCTGGCAATACCCTTTCTGCAATGTCAATCGGCTTTGGCAGCCTGATAAACTGCATCAGCTGCTCATAGCTTTAGTTAAAGAGTTATTGCACTGGCTACTCAAATACCTGAATGCTAGAAATGTCAAGAATCAATGTGACAATCGATTCACATCAGTACCACGATATCCCTGCCTCCAGCACTTCTCTCAATCATTCGATTCATTGAACAGCGCAACCTGGCAAGGTAATGAGATCCCTGGAATGATCAGAACACTGGCAGTGAATTGCACTCCAATTCTTAACTACCCCAAGGATGACGGGAATATTGAGGCAGGAAACTCCTCCGATGAAATTGTAATGGGAGTGTTGCGGACATTATATGAATTATCTCTTCTTGTTACCAACAAAATCACACGGGTCTATCCCTCAAAGCACTAGACGATGTACTGACCCAATTTTACCAGAAGCAGGGCATTTTTTGAGATGAGAAAATGTCGAAGTCAGCGAAGGCCAGAGCGGATCACCTGTTGGCAACGGAATGCCATCAGATACGCGAACAAAAGATTCATAAGATTCGTGCTGGAACGGAGGCCCTTGTGTATGGGGCTGAAAAAGTTTCCACAACAAAATGTAGGCAATTTCAGGTGCGCGTGAACTGAACCCGACAAGCGGCAACCACTTGGTCGGATGCTGATCGTCAGAAGGCAATGGAGCAATTGGAGGGCGAAATCCATCAGGTGATAAGTGCTAAACGCAAGCTTTTGGATAAATTATTTGAATGTCATCAGCGACAACTGTTGCAGAAGGTCGGGACCATGCCAATCGGTCCCTGAAGTGAATTCGAGAAAATCCTTGCCCTAAAGAACACCGCAGCGAAAGACGAGGCTTATGGGGCAGTAAACATGTCCGCCGACATGCGACTGCAATTACAGCTATGCCTATCCGATGCTGAGAGACAAGACCCGATCTGGAGCTTGGCTGATACCCAGCGTGTCACTTACCAGCTGGAGAGAGAGATTAACGGCATTACCTCGAATGAACAGAAGCGGTTGAACATGGAATTCTTCATGCGTTCACTTGAGTTGGAAGGTTGGTGCAAGACAACCGTTATTCAGCCTCTCCGGAAAAACATTGAACAACGCTTGATACATTGCAGAGATCCAAAGATGCATCTTGTGAGCAATATATCAGAGTCAATTTGCGCAATGGATTCTGGTGACAATTTCACAACTGATATTTCTGATCGGCAACATATCGCCAATGAGGAGGAGGCATTGTGATCTACCAACAACGTCAATTAAGGTCGACAGATGCTCAAGCAGAATGACCGGTGTACCGGTCTTCACTGTATGGAGGAGACACTGTCATATCTTGCACTCGAAGGGTGGTACAATATTGACTCTGCAAAAGTTATCAAGCTACTGTCCACTACTGATAAACGGGGAAGTACACATAGAGCCCATCTGGTACGTCTCCACAAAATCCAGGACGAGCCCATTATCCGCCCTATGTCACATCATGTATATCGTTTGCGAGAAACGCAACCCCGCGGAGTGTGCAGAAGTATCATATTAACCTCACTCAGACCTGCATCAGAAGAATTCGGAATTCCCAACTTTGGAAAGCAATTCCGGATGCAAATTGCTGAGGACTGGAGACACCAAGTTAGTAGACTCGTGCTCGGATATGATCATAATATACTCTTAGACATTATATTGATTAAACTCCAGCATGGGCTGTTGTATTGCCATCTACCATTTCACAACACAACTTCTGTTCAGCGTCTGGGACCTAATTGCAAGGTAGAATGTACCAATGCCAACCAAGGGATCATGCCTGAAGCTCCTAACATCTGGGTCCAGTAAATGCAAAGTGAAGAGAATGACCTTGATAACTCCTTCCAAGATCGAATTCCTTGTTTTCCCATATTATACTTCAGCTGGACTCCGTCGAATTAGATCCTCTAATTTCAGGAACTCCTGCCAGCCAGGGAAAGCAATATTGACCTTTTCTAAAAGGTGCAAGATCACGCAGCAATGGGTGTTACATCCTCAAGCTCAAGAATACACAGTGGTGAGACCAACGAAGTGCAAAGACCTCCATGGTTCAGCTGATTTTGTTGACGGGTTCTTCCCGGGTGTCAAACAAACGAGCAAGATGCATATTGTACGAGTTGGAGCGATAGTTGGGCCGGTGCATTTGGTGTGGGAGAATGCTTCATTGTGCGGCATGGATAGCGTATGGCTTGAAAATAATCGTGTTGATTTAGATACCTACTGGACTGGATATTAATTTAGATTAGAATGCCAGACTCAGGTGTATAGCTATGAAATAGATTATCGAATTTTACTATTCGATATAGCCATTATAGAGTTATCATTCCTGGAGAGTCGGCTCCAGGTGCACTGGAATCGTCTTGGAGATGAATGTCGTAGTCCAAGCAGCTCCCAAATTTTCCCAACTTAAAGGCATGATTTTATAGCACTCTGAAGACAACCTAATACTCTTTAGAATATTCTGGGATTCTGTTCCGCTACTTCAGAAGCGTTGAGGAGCACCTGAAGTACTGTCAGAGCACCTCAGAAGCACATCGTTTTGCATTCAGCGTGTTCAGCTGATTCTGGGAGCTTCTGGAAGGATATGTGTGGCTGTTCAGAACAGCTGAGTCATTGAGTTATGACTTCCGAACCATTTTACATTTTGCTGATGCACTTGGAGTCTTCTCAGACACTTGCCATCATGGGGGTAAGGCATTGTTGTCCAGCATCGGGAGCCACTGTGGGAGGTAAAATCCATGAGTCTAGCGTAAGCGCACCTCTCGGAATATTAGGTAGCGCGTTGATGGTGGACTTGGCTTGACAATTCACGAAAAGCTAAAGGTCGTCCCACCAGGCTGCCTTCCGTTCGATGCCACCAGAACTCTCTGCCATATCGCGCAACTGCCTGGATGCAGGCAATTGGTACTGCTCTGGCACATGCTGGTATGTCTCCATACATTTGTATGAGCGACCTCAGTTGTGCCTCTATGGCCCTAGCTTTCTTCATACATTAATTGTGATGCCCCATGACAGCCAGGTGGGTGTCCAATCACACTCTCAGCCATCTTGTCGCGTCCTTGTTTAATCTTACACAGCCATTCCCTGCTTGTATCTTTCCAGTTAACTTGGGGCAAACGTTATCCTTGTGGACTTGTCTGTGTTTGCACAGAGCTACCTAGGGTTTGGCGGTGTCAAATTCCAGCACCCACATTTCCATGCAATTGATGCTCTCTCCGGAGCTTGATGCCAGTTCTCTGAAGACAAGACTAACATCACTACGGGTCACCATCCATCCACTATATCAGCTAAAAACATTTCTGTCCAGGCCGCATGGCTGGGTCAGAGAGGACCCGCTCCGTCAAAGCCATCAGAGATACCATGGTGGCGGAATACTCTATGCCCGCTGTCAATCCCACGCCTCTCTGTTTATATCGCCCACCGATGTCCGTTTCGCTGTTTCCTCTCGCTCTGTCTGTCTCCGATTTAAAACAAGCACTCTGGCATTGTTGCCAACTGTGACCATATGTCGGAATGGGTTGATTGGGTACACTCTTGAGTCGGGATTGAAATGCAATGGGTGAGACTGCGAAAATCTCTTCTCACGTTTCTTCTACATTCAGCTCGAGGAGCTTTGGAAGATGGTGAGAACATATGATAATTACCAGCAGTAAGAATCCACGTAATTGCATGGATCCACGAAATCGGGGGAAAAGCAATGTAGACAAAATGTTGGAAAACATAAGGTGTGTATTTTCGTGGTATGACAAGATGAGATGAAAATTCAATGCTGTGTATCTATCTATCCCGGGGTCTCCCGAATATATACTCTGCATCACTCATTCCTGCTGCGTTACCCCTGTATGAACGTACACCCACCGTCACTCCTACACTATCAAAATGAAGGCCATTATCGAGCTAGTTTGAAGATGCACTTCCCCGCCGAGATCGAGTGAACTGAGAGAGCCACTTGGAGGCCGTGATCAATTGAATTTGGACATGCACTCGGAGGCCAAGGTCAAGTAAACTCAGAGATCCACCTTGAGGCCTTGATCGAGCGAGTTTGGACATGCACTTGCAGGCTATAATCGACCGAGTTTTGAGAAGTACGTGGAGGTGGTCCATTTGCCGGCAGGCACTACGCCAGCTGAGACTCTATCCAGTGGTTAACTTGTTATTGTGGGAACGTAGAGAGGTAAGTACAACATCCGCTGAGAGATGAGAAACTGGCTGGGAGTAGGAGATTGTCGATCTTGGGATGATGCTGTACTTGGTGTATGCTATAGTCGGTGTTAACTTATGATTAAAGCATGGAGAGATAGAGAGTGATGACTTAACTTCATGTTCTTTGGTGATGGTAGAGTTGAGCACAAGAAAGAGAGAGATCAGAGAAGATGTGGGAAATCATCATGAGAAACTGGGACTTCATATAAATTTGTGTGCCAGTCAATTGACCATCCCCAAGACAGCAGGTACGAGTCCAAATTCGGCGGGTAATATTTCTGACACAGGGTCTTGTAAACCCAATCTGCAACTCCTACTCCTGCTTTCTCATCGCGGCTTGCATCCTCCATATAGTTCTCATCTTCATCCCCCATCTGCCACTTTCTTGTCCACAACTCTACCATCATTGGAAGAACACAAAGTCAAGTCATCCCTCTGTATCTCTCTATGCCATAATCATGAGGTAACACCTAGTACAGCATATACCTAAGATTGTTTCTCGTCCCTTCATTCTCACGATTTCTAGTTGACCCATGAATGCAGCTTCAGCTTCCGGTGTACATCCCTACCGATCCACCGCCAACAGGCAGTGCTTCATAAGAGCTTCAAAGGTAAAGTCACCTCGTCACATTCCCACGATTTCGACTTAAATAACGGTTGAATAGTGTCTCAGCACCTTGTGCGCCTCCCACCAACCACATCTAATTCTATCACCTCCAAGTACACCTCCAATCTTGCTCGATCATAGCCTGCAAGTGCATCTCCAAACTAGCTTCGTCACAGCCTGAGAGTACAGCTCTCAGTTCGCTCGATCTCGGCCTCCAATTGCATCTCCAAACTCGCTCCATCACAGCCTTGGAGTGTATCTCTGAGTTCATTCAATCTCAGGCTCCAATTTCATCTCCCAACTCTCTCAATCACATCCTCAATGTGCATCTCCGTGTATACTCGACCTCGGCCTCCAAGTGGATTTCGCAGCTCAATCCATCGAAGCCACCAAGTGCCTCTCCAAACTCGCTCGATAACGGCCTAGGAGTGTATCTCTGAGTTTACTCAATCTCCGTCTCCAATTGCATCTCCAAACTTGCTCGGTCACGGCCTCAGAGTGTATCTCGGAGTTCACTCAATCTCTTTCTCCACTATCATATCTAAACTGCCTAAATCACGGCCTTAAAGTACATCTCTGAGCTTACTCAACCTCGGCCTCTAAGTGTATCTCTGAGTTCAACTAGCATATGGCCTGCAAGTTCGAACGATCATGGCCTCCAATTGCATCTTCAAATTGGCTCGATCACGCCCTCAACGTGCATCTCTGAGTTTACTCAACCTCAGCCTCCAAGTGCATCTCAAAACTCACTCTATTACGGCGTCCAAGTGCACCTCTGTGTTCACTCAATCTTGATCTCCAATTGTATCTCCAATCTCGCATTATCACGGCCTCGGAGTGTACCTCTGACTTCACTCAACCATCTTTCCTGGCACACCTCGAAATGCTCTCAAGCACCGCCTGCAGCCAATCCAGATATAGTGTGTGTAGATTGGTAGCTATATAGAAACACAGATGAGAATACATCCTGAATACATGAGTTTTAAAGATCTTTGCACGATTAGTAGTAGCTATGAGTTCCAGGAGAGCCAGCAGCGTTCCCAATGAAGAGGTTGTTTTTCCAAGAATGCTCTACTGTGATACAAGGTACTCCCAAACGATCCCAGGTTAGTTGCCGGCGCTCCCAGATGCTCTGCTATGAAATGCGACCGAGTGCCTGGTCGAAAGACAGTATGTAATTCTCCCGCAGAGGGTACAAGGTTCCGTCAGAGCCGTCAGAGCCGCCCGGAACAGCACTGTGTTTCAGACAGAAAGTAGGGTTATTGCTGATGTATCGTCCATGAAGCGGAGGCCTCCATTTCCGGCGACCTTCTTCTGCACTGACTTAATGCGCCTTGAAGTGTATATCGCAAAGGAGGTCAGAGACAGCAGAGGGACCTTTTGAATACCTGTTTCCACCAGGTGTCATTACATGACATTGCCCTCCATTACCATTGTAACCCATCGATGTGAGAGCCAGCTTGCCATCTGTCACTTTAGGTACCTATAAATCCCCTGGCCCATCATCCTGTTGAAAAGTCTCCCCCTCCCAACACTACGGAATGCGATCCTGATCCGCATCAGGAGCACACCTGCTACACGGGGATGTCTCTCGGCTGCATGTTCTATATCAACTGCGATTGCCGCCACGTGGATGTCCAATCGTCTTTTCCTGATTCCAACCTGGCCGTTGCTCAGCAGGCCTCTTCTCTCACCCTGTTCAGCGAGTCACTCTGCGTCCACTTTGTCAACTACCGTCCCCATGCAGCGCAGCAGGGAGATGGAGAGGTAAGCCTTGAGTTTCATGTAATCTCCCTACCCTGGCTTGCGGATCATGACCTCACTGGCCCACATCTAGACTGCCTGTTGGTGGCACGTACAGATGGCTGCCTTCTGAAGCTCCACACTGGTATATGTGTCCCAGATGCAAAGTAAGCGGACGGCTCCAAAAGACAGTTGGTCCAGGCCTGAGGCCCTTCCTACGTACTTCAAGAAAAGGTCTCTTTCGACCACTGGCTCAGTGACAGACTGGTGTACTTGTTCAGCTGGCAGTAGTTTGAACTATTGTTTGTACTGATTTGGGAGAATGGGTGTTGGGGTAAGCATCTGATGCTTTGCGGCGAAGGTGTTTAACTGCATCCCATCGGTAACGGTAGAGGCCTCCTCTGGCATACCTGGGCGTGGGTTGGCACTGATCGCCGCTCTCCACACCTCGGCTCCTCTCAGGTGTTTCCGATAGTCATGGCAGATCATGTCTTTCACTCTCCCGACTAACTTCTGCTGAGCAGCCTTGGCCTTGACAGTCACTGCCAATCTGCCTCTTCTTCTCATCTCTCTCCCCAGTTGACTCCTCTTCCCCTTAATCTTGCCATTCCACCATCTCTTTGGTTGCACACAGATTGTGATTTGCATAGCTGTGGCATCATGTACCTTACTCAGTGCCGCAAGGCACCACTCGCCCTCGCTCTCACCCTTGGCACCGACGCTCTCCGCTCCCAAGTGTGCCTTTTCCTATTCCCGCCTTCTCCACAGATCCTCTGGCACCTCCACATCCTCCTGCGTCATGCCTGCTAGATAACACCCTATGACTTGTATGCCCCCTGCGTACACCTGGTGCTCCAATTTCCGGTTCCCATGCGGTTATCTTGCGATTGTACCCTGTGGTGTGGCTCCCAGCCAGAATCCTTAACTATCTGAACTGTCCTTTGACAAGGGTCAGGTCTATGATGATTTTGCCCATGATGTCGCGGCTCCTCCAGTTGTCAGTGGGGTGGTTGTCGTTCCCCAATACAATCCATTGTTCGTCTAACATATCTCCCCAATACATTGCGTCCCTTGGTTCGGTGCATCTCGGTTCCCAGTGTTCACTGTACCCGCTCAAGTCTCCCCTCGGCACTGTACCGCCTCCCCCCTCCAGAATAACTCTCTGCCAGTTCAGTCCCCTCGCTGGTCTCACTCCTGGCTCCCCTTGTCTCTGATGTTAGATGTTCATACTCTGTATCATCTTCTCTGAGCTGCACTGGTTGTCGACCACACAAATGTCGCCGACCACGTTCTTCCTCATGTCAGTCGTTTCGTTATTTCCAATCCCGCTGCTCAGGTGCAGCACCATCCATACACTGTTACATTTACAAAGATCGTACGCTGAATGTCTAATTGTGACTACTGCTCTGTTTCTTGGTGGTTCCTGCAAACATCCGACATATTGTGTTAGCACCCATTCCGGGTTACCCGCCTGAGCTCAAGGTCTGAAACCGGACTACACAGTGTCATCCGGATTGCTACCCGAAAGAGAGGGGTATCCACAGGGTTTGGTGTCGTGATCAAACCGGACTGCAGTGCCAATTTACTGTGGCTACAACTTTGCCTCCAAACAAGAATGTCAATTCTGACTGTATCCCAACATGATCTATTTGGGTAATGTGAAGATAGATACATTTGTTCATCTCGTATTCTGCGATTTGCGATCAGATCAACATGCATCGAGTGGGTGTTAAATTTAGACGAGTATCACGCCACAATTACCTGGTTTTCATCGCATCTCTACAACCATTGACTCGATTGCAAATCGGAAAATGGGAGTTGAAAGAGGTCATCAAACTGCATATTTCACATATACGTTATATTGAGATATGATGAAAATCCCAATAATCAATTGGTTCAAGCAATATTGCCTTTTCAAGGAGTGGGTTTTGTGTGGAAATCTGTTGCAACAGTCTGGTTTGAGGTCGAAGCCAGACCCAGGAACGAACCGGGCATTTCGATCATTTGGTAAACGTAATCATGTCTGCGTTCGATCCGACCCAGGTCTCAAGCGGAGCCATGATCCATTCCAAAGACCTGGCGACGCTATTCTAGATCGCTCCAAACATTGGCGGATCGAGCTCCTGTTTGAACTTCTGGGTCAATGCTGCTGACCCTAATCGTGATGGTTGCCTTTGTAGCCTTTTCGCTCTCGGCCACTATAATGTGGTATTCCCCCACTTCCTCCTCCCTTGTGCCTGCCACCACCTCATAACTCCGCCCTCTGTCTCCTGCTCCCAGTGCGTACTGTTGGCAACAGATCTGGACCATAACTTCGTGTTCTGGTCCAGGTCCAAACCGAACTGTTGCAAAATTGGCTATCTGGGTCGTTCACAAACCCCAAATGCCCACTATGGTACGGTTCCACGCCAAACTCTCAACCATTCTGAATTCGTCAGGATGTTAGCGCATCGTGCAACAAGTCCATCTATTGATTCATATAAGCCTCTTCTTTTCGCAGTGTGTTAATAGTATCTTGTCAGAATTGGGTTTTCAGTAACCAATATTGTGGTTGTGCTTGTTGAGCAGTTTGGAATATCGATTAATTTTGTAGCTGTATTTCATCTTCCATATTTGGTATTTTTGCCTAGCAAGGCGGTCAATAATAGAGTTATGCACATGAAGATCCGCGCAATGCCTTCATTACAAAATATGGCAATCCTATAGCTGCTGACGCTCCGTTGACGCTCATTTTCAGGATGCCGCAGGGAGCACGTTGCTGTTGTTTTTGCCAGTAAATGCTGCCAATTTTTCATAAATGAGTCTCTGCAACAAATCGGAAGAGACCTTACCCATGATAGAAAGCTGAACATTGTTGACGCTGGGTTGACGCACATGCAAAGAATTGGGCGGTGACCGTACTGATATATCTTGTGCCAATAACACCTGCCAATATGTCCGTTATGCATAATAACAACCAAGACACTGGTGATTACTGTACTTACATCACCTCACATCGTTGACATGAATTGTAATGTATTGTGCATTCAACATATGCTGCCGTCAATACTTATTTTGATCCTCATTTGACTGGCTCGGCTGTCATTCTGCCTGGTTGACACTCAGCCCTGTGGTAAAGCTGAGCGGCATAATCATCTTGCACTGTTCACTCTTACTGGACTCAAAATGTTGTATCATGACAAAAAATTCACTGTGCCTACTATGCAAGTATTTATGAACCAATATTCCCCAACTACTTTCTACCATTCGCCTATAATATATCTCTAACTCAAACTCTCGGTGCAGCTACATATAGCTGGTGAACCATTGACGCATTCTGTCATACTTTTTCTTCCCTCAATTATTTCTCTGTGTTTCTACTTCAATGACCGTCACCATGACCATTTCAGCCTGTCTCTTTGTCTTCCGAGTTGGCCAAATCAATCCAGGCACATATGGTGAGGCGTTTACAGCCTTCTTCTCTGGGTATTCCGGATCCTCAACGACATTAATGGGCACTATATTGGATTCATCGTCTGATGTGCAATCATTTTCGCAGTCATTTGGATTATCCAAGTTGCGATTGCTGGGTCGGAAAATTTTTGGTGTCGGAAAATTTTTCAACTACGCTATCCTCATCCCTTTCAATTGGTTGATGGTTGATTCCTGGGATTCAACAGACATTTACTATTTGAGTGCGTCCTTCTGGGAGGTTCTTTGCACAGACAGCTGGCAGCAAGGGTAATCCTTCTGACAATTTAAATGCAGCTGTACCATTATGTTGAAAGTGTAACCAGGATGGTTTGACAATCTGTTCAGTGTCCATATGTATGCTATGGCTATCATCGGCGTATTTTGAGCGCGAGATTCCTTCCTGGTAATACATAGATTTTGGCTGCCCTGCCACATCTCCACAACGTAGTAAACCTTAGCCATTCTGTGCAATTTCCTTTTCCCGGCATCGATCATCATTTCCATGTGTTTTTCTGTGTTTGTGGTATCCAATTCTGTGTCTGTGCCTGCCAAATCCCAAGATTGGCATGAGCGAACTGCAGGACAATAACCTTTTCACGAAGGGTTATACTTGTGGTATTTAACTTCCTCCAGCCAATAACATCTCAGCCAAGGGAAAACTTGCCTACACTCCACCAGCATGTGATATGATACAGAACATGTCAAGCGCCACATTGGAGAGATCGATGTGCTGTAATAGTGTTTCCTTCTGTTGGCGTCACCAATCAGATATGTCGGGTAACCAATATGTACTGCTCATCTCCATATGGTTAGAGTGGCAATCATTGAAATTTCGATTTATTTGTCAACAGTTCTTTGGTGCTTCAGGTAGCGAATTCAAATAGAGACTGGCGGCCGTTAATAAGCTCGCTGCGCGATTGCTATATCCGGATGTCATCACAGCCACATTGTCAGGCGCTAAGCATTCCTCATCATCCCTGGAGAAATCAATGGATCACAGGATAATTGATAAGACCCTGAAGCCATTGCAGAGGGGAGGAGATTGGTACTAGGTACTGTTTCTAGTTTATTGTCCAGCGCACCTCGATGTTTGGCGCCGTATTCATTCTCCACATACTTCTGAATGGCCTCATCCAATTATTTAGTGTACGATGTCTGGTCCTCAGGATTACTATCCAGTCCCTCATATCACTTTATACATGATCGCAACTTCCGGAAAGGATCGAGGAGGGGTGCGGAACTCAGATTACTGCCCGTGGTTGGAGTCTCATCAGTGCAGTATTTCCAAAGCTTCTGACGAGCTAACTTCACAGTGAAGAACCTGTCTTCCTTCAATTGCGTAATCTTCTTGTTAACAGATCGCATCACAATGGCCATGTGATCGAAGATGTCGTGGAACACGGTGATGATGTGATGCAATGTGACTGAATGGCTGTTTGAGATCCAAAGGGTCCAATAGCGAAATCGCCTAAGAACTTCCATAACATACTTGCCAATCGTCCATTTATTCCGTGTTGTGAATACTGGCTGGTATTCTGTGTATTTGTGGGTTAGGAAGCAACTCAAGTGCGAATTGCCGTAATCGGCAGATGTGCTCGAGCAACTCCACAGTGGTGTTCCAACGTGTCTTCACATCCATAATCGAAATTACTGCAATGCAGACTATAGCTTTTTGACAGTAAATGAACTCATTTCAACGACCAGGTGTCAGCGTAATCAAAATATCACGGATTCTCTGCTATATGAAGGTCAGCTTCAGGACTTTTAAAATATCATGAAATACGTATTTTTTCAATTATCCTTGCGAAACCTGGTCTGATGGCCAACACCTTGTTGATTCTACCATTGACCACTTTTGGCAGTCTTTGACTCTTCCCAATGTGTATGCTTTCATTTGCTCCAAATTGCTGATCACACTCATTGGCTTCCCAAGACTTTGTGCAGCCTTTCCCACTGAGACAGCTCATGAATGCACCTAAAGCCAGCAGGATGATGTGTGACACACATGGTATGTGGTTCCGTAATGCTGGCCACTCGATTCCAGAAGCCTGCAGTGGTGATTGAAGCTCGCTTATCGTTGATTGTGTTGAGGAAGCATTATCAGTTGCAGTACCAAGCAAGCGGATGTCGGTAAGCTCAATATGATCAAGCACATCCTTCAACTGTGCAGCTAGCCTTGCTCCAGTATGTTGGCTCTTGACCTACCATCTTTAAATAGCTTTTGAAATGGAAACAGAATAGGTGACCAATTGCATTGAAAGCAAGTTGAACTTTACGCAATGCCTAATTTTGATCCATACAGTACACAATAAGCAAATTTATGGCTAGTTTGTTTGTTGATGTCCTTCTGTTCAAAGCTAAACTAACTTTATTTCCTACTGGAAATTGTTTCTGAATTCTCATCCACAGTGAGTGTATATTCCCTTGAGCAAGATGTGACTGATTGTCATTTCAGACAGTAGGAATAGGTTGTCGCCTAATTGCTTATATGACCCTGGCACTTCAAGATTTGATAATGCTTTCCATGGAATATCTGGCAAAACATATCCTAACATAAGGCAGCGATTGCACCTGTCTTGGTGAAATTCGGAAGTTTCAAAGTCCTTATCTGCCAGTTCAGAATGTTTTGTCTGTCATTCTGGTCAATATGAATTTAACTGGATATCAAAATTGTTTTTCGTCTGCACACTTACTATTGTGATTTCTCGACTTCCTTGCCCCTTCAGGATGGCCAAAGCTGTTTCATCGACTATCGAATTGGTCAATTTAGTGACTTCTGTCTCTGTTGATTCATTTGACTTCGCGATGTGAGCTTTGGCCAGCAAGTGATTCTGCATTAAGCTGGTCCCATGATCTGATGGTTGGCGAAGAACTTGATGGCCAACGATTCATATGGTGCCAGGACTGCTGGTCTCCTTAATTCCGCAGTGTAAATAGAATCGCCATGAAGGAACATGTCTAGAATTATTCACAGCAATATGCCGCTTCGAGCCTGCATTCATTGAAGCCAACCAAACATCGAAGATGCTGCGCAATGTCAGGTCACTCAAATCACAAATAAAGAGACATCCATTTTTGGAAGAGATCATAAACTTGAACAACCAGCTCTTCAAAGATTTTCTATCTGACATAGCAGTAGAAAATAGACATGCTTGGTATTCCGACTCGAGAGACAGCTAAAAATAACTATACAGCAATGCACAATGCATGTTCTTAAGTATTGACTCCAACACTACAAGGCAAATAAACAGATCAGCAAGACATTGCATGCTGATGTGTGAAGTAGAATACCAGGACAGATTTCAACGACTAATAGCGTAAAACTCCATTTCGGAACAGCATAATGCAGTTTACGCACCATGGGCACTCCATTATAGGAGATGGACGAGATATCGTCACATACAGGTTGGCCAATGAAGGCTACTGATTGGTTGTTTGAGGTCTAGCTGCGCCCCATTAGGCTTACATTTTCGAAGTTGCCAGTGCACAACTCGTTGACTCTCCCTTGACACTCATGTTGGGACATGGTTACGATCTTGCCATTCACATGTTTACCGAGCAAGGCGGTTAATAGTTCGATTAGAGATCATTGTTGTCGCATAGCCCCACGATTTTCCAACATGAATGGCCTGACATTCTTGACTGTTCGGTAACGGTCATCGTTGGGGCATAGTGACAATGTTGTCAAAAGTATTTTTGGCAAGAAAGGCGGCGGATGGTTCAATTATATGTTAATGTCGCCGCACTGCTGTGGGACTTTCCACGAAGTATGCCTAAAACTCGTTAGCGCTCCATTGACCCAGATTTCAAAGACAGGGTAGGGATATCGTCCCCAACATATTGCCTATAAAGGCACCTGATCATCTGATTATAGATTGATCCTGACGCACAGCCATAGCATTGTCCACGATACAATGACCACAGTCATTGACGCTGTGTTGACCCTCAATGTTAGGAGAAAGTAGCGATGTTGTTGCAAGATGTTTAGCCTAGAAAGTTGGCCGATAATCTGGTTGTGGCTTGATGTCACCGCACATCCTTAGGATTATCCCTGATACAAAGGCCCAAAGTCTCTGACTCTATGTTGACATTGCTTTTTAGAATGTAGTAACAATCTCGTTCGAAGAGGATATGCCAAGAATGGCGGCTGATTGCGCGTTTATGGGGTAACGTCGTCGCACAGCCCATTCATTTTCCAAGATTCAAGGCAAAAAGTCGTAGACACTATGTTGACGCTCATTTTTTGGAAATAGTAGAAATGTTGCCACCAGCATTTTTCCATAGGAAGGCAGCCAATAGTTAGATTGTGACTGACTGATACTGCACAGCCTACAGGATGTTTCATGCCGAAAACCCAAAAATCATTGACGTTGTGTTCAAGCTCGTTTTTAGGATGTGGTCACGAGCATGGCAGTTGCCGTTTTCGCAATGGCACCGACATATACATTCACTGTGAAAGGATGGATCAACCCAGCCCATTGATTGCAGAATGTGTAAGACTTAAAATCGTTGGCACGCTATTCACACTCACATTAATTACATCGAAACAGCCTTTGTTCACTGAAAGATTGTATCCAACTAACTATGGACATATTTTTGATATCCAGTATTGCGTTTGTATGTATTATCGTTTGCAGCCAGGAGTTTGGTTAACTCCCAATTTCTGATCAACTGTTATCTACGCTATGTGAGTTAGCAACCACATGGCCCTATCACCTTCCCACACTTTCGCGTGGCAATTGCCGGCATGTTTAGTATTTCATTAGTTGTTAGTAAATATAGCTCGACTTTTTCACCATTCCTTATCCAGCTCCTTCTTCTTGATTTCCATGATGTACCACAAGCAATTTCAAATATCTCTACCGTGTGCACCTTGTGTTAACAACGGTTCCAAATCGCCGGGTGGGGTCCGGGTCCGGTTCCGACCCAGAACCGAACCATTGCAACGTGTCTTACCACACGAAAACCCGGACCCTTGCCATTGGGCCGGTTTTACCACCAAAAACCCGGCATTACAAGTATACAATTTTCTCACCAATTAAGTATTTGAGTTCTGATCGTACCGTGACATGATCAGTTGTTAGATTGTGAAGTTTTAGCCCCTCTTTCACCTCCCGCTCTCAGATTTGCGGTCGGACCAATATCTGTGAAGTCGCGATCGAAAACTCAGGAATTTCGCCCAAAATGTGACGTTAATTCACAGCAATTCAATGAATATTAGTCCAATCGCAAATCTGACAGCGGGAGGTGAAAGAGGGGCTAACACTGCACAATGTGTGTACTGATCATACCATGATACAATCAGAACTAACATACTTAGTTGGCGTGAAAGTTGCCGGAACTGCAAGTATGAAACTGCGGTCCGGGTTCACCCCGGCCAAAAACCGCGGGTTTATGTCCGGTCCCGATGACGAACTGGCCAAGACAAAGCGGGGCGGGTCTACTTGGCGGGTCCAGATCCAGACCGGGGCCTTCGGATCGGTTCCCATCCGAACCGAATCTGGGTTACCCGGAAACATTGCTAACACTATGTGCACCAGGTCTGAGCCGAGAGTTATGCTGTTGCATACATGGATGAATTTAGCATGAGTATTGTCGTTCAGATCCATTCATCATGTGCACTGACCTCTCATTCCATGACACATATATCATCACTCGCTTCAATTTTGTTAGCACATTTAGTCACCAATATTGCTTTTGCTATGTCACTTACCAGTCACTTGCAGAATGAAACCTAACGTTTTGGCCGTCTCACAGTGTGATTTGGATTCTCAAACTTTCACATGGTGCGTTCGACCCTTGCACATGCAGAGACGCATTATCATGTCTCACAATTTGGTCACTGAAATAAACACAACGCTGACTGATAGCAAAATTGGTAAACAACTTGCTTTTCAACATGATCAGACAACAAAATAACACTTTTTACATCTATTCCTCTGCAGGGGTAAGAGCCGTCACCATCTCTTCATCAGAATCCGATATCTATCTGGTAATTAGCTGGATGCTATATGCATGTGTAAAAGCTTACTGTTTCACCTGGCTTTGCTGTCAGCAACGTTACTGAATCGGGCTCCGCAGCTGGCTCACTACCAGGTATGCTTAATTCTGACTCCCTCCTCACCGAACATAGCCTAATATGATTAGTTGGTGGTCACACACTCTCTTGTAGCCTGTGCAATATTCCGGAGTCAATGTCAAGACCGTCCATCAGCTCTGCAATTGTTGGCGGTGGATGTGCCGGTGCGTTGTCCTTCGTTTGCGGCTGAATGAGTCCCAGACCACTCAATTAGAATGTGCCATAGTTCTTATCTTGTTCACTGAACTAGTTGGCTGCATCCTCCCTTCCCGGTTGAGTCAATTCTTTGCGCATTATCTGCGTGTGGCAAAACCTCTCCATTCGCTGCTGTATCGTTTTTATGATTGTGCCCATCACCCAGCTGGGTTCGCCATATTCGCACAGCTTGACCTGCGCAGTCTGTTCATCATCCACATCTTCCCCATCCTCCCCATTTTCCAAACATGCAAGATCACTCAGACTGTCACTGATAGCAACCAACATCTCCTCAATCGTCTTTCGTGCTTTCTGGACATCAATCCCGCGATTTCAACACATGTCATAACTTCTTGCACTTGCAGAACCGCTGCCTCTGCGTCTTCAACTTGCTTTCTTGCCGCAGCGGTTTCTCTCTCAGTATAATCCTCAATCCATTTGTGCTGCCCTTCATTGTTTATGACGTGCGTTTCTAGTTGCGTCTCCGCCGTAAGCTCCTTTTTAGATCTCAAGCTGCACAATGCCCTATGGGCTTCAAAAATGTCTGCTTGCAAGCCACACTCGCATTCATTTGCATGATGACTACGTTGGGTTGAGGGCATTGTCTATATGCCATATCTGCTCACCTCAAGTTGCAAAAAGTTATTTTTCGAAGCATTCACGATTGTAGTTTGCTGGGACTTTGTTGTCAGGCTAGATGTTTGATGTTGCAAGTTATGGACCATATGGAGACAACCTGCGTCTTTTATGTCAAGGTTGGTACGTTCACTCATCTTGAACAATCCAAAATCTCGCTCTGGACTGTCAATACATCAGGAATTGTGACGCTAACCGTACAACATAATAGGACTGTTAGTGGCATTTTCATATAATATCACGGGTATTATTTGAGACAGTCATCAGCAGACGTTCTGTCCCAGGAACTACATCATATGAATATCTACCAATTAGCCAATTCCGGCGGTCGTATACCGCAATGTATCCATGTTACCAAGCAAACGACATCAGACCAACTTTTTGCAAATTGTGGGGCGGTGTGAAACCCCTGAAACTTGCAGCCATACTCAGTAGGATTCATCTTGTGAATAACAAACATGTTGGCTGCTACTTATTTCATTTTGACACAAACCCAACTATATAGTCGTCAGGGCTTCCAACGTCCTCTGGTTATTATCTTCCTATACAATACCCCACCAGGACATCATGGACACTCCACCACCGCCACCAGGTAACAGTGGATTGCATACCGGCTGATTGGCGACCACTTACTCAAATACCTTAACTCTCGGCACACAACACCAGCGCAGAGACAAGTTAGATCACCGTGACGCTGACAATGCAGCCACCAAACATAGGATCCAGGATGCACATTGAAAAATCGTCCACAAGACTGAAAGCAGCAAAAATCAGAAGTAGCATGTAGTTGAATGTGAATATATCCATATCAAGGCAAACGGCGGTCAATGAACCATATAACGTACATCGGGTGCCCATAGAGAGCTAGGTAACGAATTCATTGCTGCCAGTAACGGGACACCCCAACGGTCAACAATGGCATTATTACTCATAGTCAGTAAAATTGAACATCATTACATTTTCAGTTGTGGGATGTATGCAGATTACTCTCCTGATAATCATCCGGGTCAGTGGACGAAGATGCCTTGCATGACCATAGACGAGGCCACTGAAGCATATACAATAGAGGTAACAGCAGAATTTCATTGTTAGAAGCAGCAACTAATGTCTGCTAGGTTTTCAACAGGTCTGCAACTATGGGAAGGCATTGAGTTCGGGTACAGCTGTAACACTCCGGTAGGCGCTTCGCATGGAATATGGCGTAAATGGCCAAAGAATGCTTTTCGCGTGCCTCAATAGAGAGAATGAAATATCTCATTAATATATCATGCGGCGAGGTCTGAGAAGAGAGGAAGCGTGGAATTAAGTTTCCTGGGCAGAAAAAGGTGAAGGCTGTAATACATACACACCCGGCAATGCTTCGTCAAAACCAAACGTCCGGCTGAATTTCTTGCCAAAATGGCATTGGAACGAATCCGCAGACAAGCTGGAGATGCAAAGTAACAGGTGCACCGCCACCTGACTAACGCAGTGAGCCGACTCCAGAGCCTGCTCCACCTCTGCCTAGTACCCCACCCGCCCCAACCGTTAACACTTCCTGAGCTCAACCTCCTCACATCGTCATGTTGCTGCCCGGATATACAGGTTTGCATTCTGCTCTTCCCTGTGAGGAATCTTTCAATGCTAGTGAGATGACCCAGCACAATACCAAGTTTGTTCCAGATATGCCGACTGATGAAGGTTAGTCCACTATTTGTGGTGTGGGAATGCAGCGAACATTCATTTTGAAGACCAGAGCAGCGGATTGCACGATCCTGAAACTGATGACGAGCATTGACTGAAAGTCACCAGATTTTGGAGATTGTTATTATATATTATATGCATTATTAAAAAACAAAGAAGTTATCAAGAACAAAGTAAATGGAGATGCCCGATAGGCAGCCAAAACAATGTGAATAATGGACAGTGCCATAATAAATGATTGCATATCGTGGATACAGCCAGGGTGAAATGAGCGTCAACGGAGAGTCAACGGATCGTCAACGACTTTTAGTCATGCATCCTGCGAAATAACACTTCCGATAGGTTGTAGTCAGTCATACAGGACTTTTGGGCTGCCTTTATAGGCAAAATAGGTTGCAATACAGTCTCTGCCCCATCATGCAAATGAGCATCAATGGAGCATCAATGATGTTTGGTCATAAATCCTGTGACATCACACCTCCGATAGGTTGTTGTTAGTCATAACGGAATTTGTAGCTGCCATTATAGGCATAACCGATTGCGATACAATCCATGCTCCATTATGAAAATGAGTGTCAACGATTTTTGGACATTTGTCCTGGGAAATCACACCTCCAATTGGCCATAGTCAGTCATAACGGATTCTCTGGCTGCCTTTATAGGCAATGCTGACTGCAATACCCTTTGTGTTCCATCATGAAAATAAGCGTCAACGGATTGTCAGCCATTGTTGGTCAGGTATTGTCGGTAATTGGTGGGCCGACAGATTGCACATTCTCATAAACTGATTATTGGCTGCCTTGGTTGCCATGTGAGAGTGAAATGCTACTTACCCAATCTTTCAAAAAACCGTTGACCTTCCATCATGGTTAATCACAGCGCAATGTTGCAGGTATTGTCTATATACATCGTTTTGCCTCTAATTATATGGTAAAAGGCTGAAGAATACTTAGCGGTAGCTCTGTAAATGAAATAAGTTGTTACTGTCCCAGAGGATGTGCCTAGAATATGCAGTACATATCTGCCTATAAAGGCTGCCTTATTCATCATTCTGGATGCCTGTGATCAAGCACCACTCATATTACTGAAGATGCAATACCAAATATCATTGACGCTCAGTTAACGCTCAGTTCCCACTCTGTTGACGCTCTGTTGACACTCTGTTGACGCTCTGTTGACACTCTGTTGACGCTCTGTTGACGCTTTGTTGACGCTCAGTTGACGCTTTGTTGACGCTCTGTTGATGCTCTGTTGACGCTCTGTTGATGCTCTGTTGACGCTCTGTTGACGCTCTGTTGACGCTCTGTTGACGCTCTGTTGACGCTCTGTTGACACTCTGTTGACGCTCTGTTGACGCTCTGTTGACGCTCTGTTGACGCTCTGTTGACGCTCATTTTCAGGATGTGGTTGGGCAGGTGCATCAGCAAAATGTAATTCGGTCCGGAAGCCATACGCCAACCTGCTAGACACTCTGGTAGACCTCACCACTGCTTCTAAGTACTCGCAGATGCTCCCAGCCCCCCCTGGAGCTTTGCAAAGTGCTCTCTGATTTTCCAAGAGCATTCTCACATGCTCCACAAAGCACCTGAAGTGATGGAGGTTCATTCAGGATGCTACAGGACCGAGCATTAGAATAGTCAAATTTTGGAGCTGCTGAGACCGCTGTGCAGCTCTGTGGGAGACATAGAGAGCTGCTGAGACCGCTGCACAAGCTCTGTGGGAGACTTGGTGCCATATTTTCACACCAGTGGTTTTTGGGGTTCCATAACCACATGGTATTTCATCCATCATATTGGTCATGGTTACAGTCACAAGATTTGCTACATCAATATATGGCATGTATTATCTAAGTCTCTCTATATATACATAAGTGGATAGAGGGATAACGGAGATGGATTCAGCGACAGGCAGTATATATTTGGGTGACAGTGGGGTAGATAGACATCATCTCAGAATACGAAATACACACTTGATGCCGTGAAGGACTGAGTTTGGAGGCCGTAAACATGCGAGATTGGAGATACTCTTGTAGGCTGTGATTGAGTGAGTTTGAAGATGCACTTGGCGGCTGTGATTGTGGCAGTTTGGAGATAAACACGGAGGCCGTGATCGTGCCTGTTTGTAGATGCACTTGGAGGCCTTCATGATATGAACTTGTAGGACGTAGTCGAGCAAGGTTAGAGATACGCTTGGAGGCTGTGATCGAGCGGGATCAGAGATGCTCTTGGATGACATGATTGTGAAAGAATAGAGGAGTACTTCGAGGTGGTCAATCTGGAGCCAGTGGATTGGTGGGGAGATGTGCCGGGAGCTGTGATTCTATACATAGGTTAACTTAGAATTGTGGGAATATAAAGAGTTAAGTACAACATGATCTGCAGCAAGATGAGAGACTGGCTGGGAGCAGGAGACAGTTGATCATGGGATGACGCAGTATGCCGTGTAGGCCGTACTCAATGTATGCTGTACTCAGCGTATGCTGTACTCAGTATATGTCATATTCGGTGTTAACTATTGATTATTGCATGGAGAGATAGTGTGCGATGACTTAACTTTGTTTTCCAGGTGATGGTAGAGTTGAAGACGAGAATGAGAAAGGAGAGAGGATATCGGGAAAATCATCACAAGAAACTGGGACTGAAGAGAATTTTCTGTGCAAGTCAATTAACCATCCCCGATACGGCTGGTACAACTCCCGATACAAAGTGTAATTACACCTATATGAGGTCTTCCCAACCCAATCAGGCAAGTCGTACCCCTGATTTCTCATATCCTCTTGTATCCTCCAAATCGTTCTCATAATCATCCCCCATTGCTATCTTTCTCGTACATAACTCTACCATCATCATGGAACCCAAAGTTAAGTCATCCCTCTCTATCTCTCCATGTCATGATTATGAGTTGACAGTGAGTACAGCATTCGCCAAGTACAGCATACACCGAGTACAGTATACACCAAACACAGCATACAGCGAGTACACCATTCGCTGAGTACAGCATATATCGAGTACAACATACACCGAGTACAGCATACACCGAGTACAGCATACACCGAGTACAGCATACACCTAGTACAGCATACACCGAGTACAGAATACACCGAGTACAGCATCCACCCAAGATTGTTTGTCTTTCTTTCATTCTCATGATTACGAGTTAACCCCTGAATGTAGCTTCAGCTTCCGGCGTTCCTCCCTACACAATGGACCGCCTTCAGCCAGAAAAGCTAATAGGTTAAGTCACCATCTCACATTCCCACGGTTGCGAGTTTACTAACTGAAGAAATCAGTCTCAGCACCAGGTGCGCCATCCCTCGACTACCTACAAATACTGGTCTGAACTTGCTCCATTACGGCCTACAAGTTTGCACGATCATAGCCTCCAAGTGCATCTCAAAACTCACACGATTACTGCCTCTACACTCGCTCGATCACAGCGTCCAAATGTATCTCCAAACTTCCACGATTACAGCCTCCAAGTTTGCACGATGATGGCCTCCAAGTGCATCTGCAAACTTGCTCAATCACAATCTCGGAGTGCATCTCTAAGTCTACTCGATCACGGCCTCTAAGCGTTTCTCCAATCTCGCTCGATCACGGCCCCGGACAATATATCTGAGTTCATGGGATGGTCATTTTCAGGTGCACCTGAAATTGCTCTTAACCACCGCCTGCAGCCTGTGCAGATATACCGTGTGTAGATGGGTAGCTATAGAGATACCTAGACACATGGATACATAGATGAGAATACAATCTGAATACCTGAGTTTTAACAATTGTTGAACAATAAGAAGTAGCTATGATTTGCAGGCGCACCTGCCAGATTCCAGGCACACCTGAAGCATTCTGGGCGCACCTGTAGCATTCCAGGCGCGCCTGCAGCATTCCAGGTGCACCTGCAGCATTCCAGGCGCACCTGCAGCATTCCTAAAGAAGATGTTTTTCCCTAACTGCTCTACTGTGACTTGAGGTGCTCCCAGACATGTCACCAGCGCTTCCAGACTTGTAGCCGGCTCCCCCAGGTGCACCCAAAGTTCTCTCCGGTGCACCGAGGTGTTACCAAACCTATTACAATCATTCCCATGGTACTCCTGTACCAGTCATCGGAGATCTCAGTTACTCACAAGGCCGGCCGGAATGCCCTCCTACAGTCTGATACTCTCCTGAACTTGACGCCTCTAAGTTTACACTCCACATCCTCTCAGACCCTTCTGGAGGCTTCCGAAGACGAAAATACATTTTGCTGATGTGAGTAGGCTTGTTTTGCACATCAAGGGGGCTAATAGGTCGGAAATAAATCATAACGTACCAATGTCAATATTTTACAACAAACAGTAGCATATCGCCATGCACCCATCAATGTCAAATCCGAAATACAGAACCGGAGATTCAAACTGACAGGTCTGGGCAAACCGGGTCAAACCGTGGGTTGATGGGTACAGGTCAGGGCTTGGCCCATCAACAGTCAACTGGTTGGGCTGTTGGACGGTTCTGGAACCAAACAGACCAGTTTTTGCAGTCCAAACCCGGATCGCTGGCGGGTTACCTGGACCTGTTGCAATCAATACCGGTGTCTCAGCCCGTCAGCCGAGTGTGATCCTGTTCGTCTCTGTGGCTGCTCCACCAGCCTTCATGGTCCGTCCTGTTAGTTCTCTGCTCCTCTTCTTCCCCGCCACTCTGGTGACTTCCATCATCTTTACGCCCTTCCTGCTGAATGCAATGTGGTTTCCTCAGCAGTTGGGGCATTGCTCTTGTGTGTGGCCTAATAGAGCTCCCTGCTTTGAATTGCACACCAGGACTTTGCAATTATGGTCGATGTTGCGGTGGGGCTCTGAACAGTACCAGCACGCTGGTTTGCTGCTGAACATGCTCCCCATGCTCCCCCATCCGCAAAAGTTCTCGGACCTGCTGTCTGGACCGCCATTTATGGCCTGTTAGACTGGGTCCCACCAGACCGGTGCCTTCATGCGTTCCTTGACCAGTCTTCGCCCCACCTGGCTCCCCTTTACTATGAATACCACTAACGATGTTGAGATCTCCACCTGCTGTCTTCTCTGCTTGATGGTGGGGGCTCTCGCCAGCCACGGTACCAGCAGCGTATCTGCTATCCCTTCGTTCTGAGTGTGGATTTCATCCCACATCTGTTGCAGGCCATCTGTGCCATTTCTCATGTACTTCATGAGTGGTACAGCATGGATCATGAGTCTCTCCCAGGACGTGTTTTCTTCAATGTCAATCACTGCCTTCTGGACTGTGCGCGCAGCGGTGATCTTGACTTTGTAGTCTATTAGTACCATCACTACCATTGCATTCTAGTGGGTGATTGCTGTAATCATACCCCTAGTGTTGATTTTTGCGTTCATGATCCACATATAGGCTGGTGCCTTCTTGTGGAACAGCGCTGTTTCAATCGCCCATGAAATTGCCTGGTCCAGAGTTTTGAGGAGGGGTACAACTTCGTCTTGCCTCAGTATCAGACGGCTCATTGCCATGCTCGATCCAGCCATCTGGGCAGTGCCTGTGAAAATTGGTTCCCTCTGTGGCTGGGCTCGCGGTGGGACCGTCTCCCACCATAGGCGGGTGTGGGTGCTGACTTTGGATTCAGTTCGTACTGCGGTTTAGGCTGCAGATTGTGCTGCATTCTGCCCTTTGGTTGCTGCTGCATCTGTTGGCGCATCTCTGGTCCTTCTTTCTTGGTTGTATCTGCATGTTGCCAGGCCTCTAACCCCCCACGGTTCATCCTTCCAGTCATGTCTCTCTATTGCTCTCTCGCTTCATGCCCTGGTTCTACACCTTTCATCACCTTTGAGATCATGTTTGTGCAAGCCGCCCCCCACAGTGTGTGGTTCTCGTGCTGGATATGTCATTTCTGCGGGCTCTCTTCCATCCATGTTATCATTTGTCACCCCTACGCCTCTATGTGGGATGTTGGTGTGTCTCTCAGGTTCACATTGTATCCAACGGTCAGGTGCAGCTGCCTTAGCTCCAGTGCCTGGTATCGCATCGTCCTCACGGTGCAGCTCCTCCAGTCGCTGGGGGTTATGGTTGTCAACATGGCCTCGGTCCTCATTCTGCTTGTTCTGTTTTGATTTCCCTCCATCGATTCATTCATATTTGCTCCCACATTCGCGACAGCGACGGGTGACACCCTAGTGCTGGATTACTCTGCGCCCAGCAACAATTCAATGCGTGCGGTTCCATATCGCCTCCCGATCGCTATTTGACCATGACTGCTTGTTCTGTCGGTCTTCAATTATACACTATCAGTCTCGCGCTGGGGCCAACAGTGACCATACGTCTGAATTGGTTCAGTGGGTACGCACTTGGATCAGAATTGCAATGCGATGGGTGACGCTGCGAAAATATCTCCTTGCGTTCCTTCTACCTATGCGCAAAATGCAAATCAGTGTTTTCTAGTAATCTGGAATTGCATGGCGATGGGTGACCGGGTGAAATTCTCTCCTCGTGATGCTTCTACCTGCGCGCAGAATTCATTTCTCTCTTTACTAATAATACACATCATTCCAAGTCACCAGATCTGTGTTGCTATTGAAAATCAATCTCTCGTTCCATCTGTCTGCTGTCTTGTTACTTCTAGCTATCACTGGAATGACGTGTGTGCAGCTCACACTATTTCCCACTGTGAAAACTTGCAAAGCAATGGCTGCTGGTGCTTTTTTCACTTGTACAAATTTCCAGACGGGATCCAAGTTACCCCAGTTTTCAGGTATTGTTGTGAGCTCCAGGGCTAACCAGTACTCAATGAATGCTCCATCCTCATTTAAGAGTTTGATTTTGAATAGTCGTTGCAGTTGCCACAGTAGACGCCCATTCAGCGTGGCACAACAGCTCCCCGTGCGTTGCTTTACCCATACCAAGTGATTCCGTTGATCCCCTCCGTGCCAGCTCTGGCTTCCTTTCCATCAGCACATCTGAGATATGCGTTCACCATCTAAACCCTCAACTTGAACTTCAATACAATGGAAAATACAGAGCTCCATAGAGTGCAGTTGTTCATCCGATATATATGTCTTGTTACGACACTTATCCTTGAGAAACTCTTCCATACCTCTGTATGTTGCCACATGGTGTGTTGTGTCTTGTGTATTATTGAGTAATGCTATGAAGTCTTTGATCATAGCGTCAGGATGCTTTCCATGACACCGGTTTTGGGGCCCCATGAATTCGGGCTTCTCAAATGCCTGGGAGCCCACGGGGGCAGCCAGATCAGCACGGGAAGGGATGACTTTGCAGCCGGCAGCGCTGTTCTCTTGATGCTGAGCGAGTGCTTGGAGATTGAGGTCTCTGATTTCGAAGCAGACAATGCGACGCTGATAGGTGATTACTTGCGGCAGGTAGTTGAGATTGTGATTGGAGGCGTTCCTACCCTCCAGGCGCGTCACTCCGCACATCTCCCGCTTCTCCCGTGTCCAGGTCGCTCCTCCCGCTTACTCTGGCTTTGGTCATCACCCCTGTGAGGCAAATCTTTTCTTCTAGGGTAGTCCTTGTCGTCGCTTGCTAGTTGACCGACCCGTCGCACAATCGCGTTTTTTACCAGGACTTTACGCAACTCGACTCGATTGCGTTGGTCCTTGTGCCCACCCTCCTCCTGTAGTCCAGAGGGTGCTGGGAAGTTCATCCCGGGGTCAATTTGACGTTAAGAATCGATTGCCGCAGTCCGTTTTTCAATTCCTATCATTGTTGTTGACTTAATTTCGTGTCGGTGCTTTCCGTGTCCAGGAAAACCAGTTTTATCGTTTCTCGAATAACCGGTTGGATGGCTGACGCTACAGCAGGCCGTGGTGCCATCTGTGAACTGGAGACCACCGTTGTCTCACTTGCCGTATTGCTTGCTCCGCGTATGTCTGTCATTGCCAGCCCCTTATCAACATATTGCAAGGTTAGTACTAGTGGTGGTATCATGTTTTCAGTACAGGATATTACTTCTGCTTCAGTTGTGATATGCGGCGGCGGTGGTGATGGTGGTGGTGGTGAAGGAGGATGGTGTCAAGAGTAGTAGCGATGATAGTGGGCACAGCGACATGTGGCAGTTCATTAAGATGGAAAGGTATCAATTTCGTACTATCACTCGCATATACGGCGTTAAGTACATTCCGCCAACTTTGACTGTCCCTGCGCGCCCCGCCAGCTGGTTTATGTTGATTTCTTGGTGGTACTGTCTCTCGCCTTCGGCTCAGTGTCTGTGCTGCAGTCGTCCCCACTAAGTGTGTTGATGTCATTCTCAGTGTCGGTGTCGGTGCCAGCGCCGTGTTCGCCTTTGGCTTTGGCTTTGGCTTAAGTTAGGGCTGCTGTCTAGGCTGCGCTTGTTGGTGCTCCTCAGGCTTTTCCAGCGCACCAGTCTGTGTCAGGTCTGCGTATTTCGAGACGTCTAGCCCGACGCCATAGAAGTCCACTTTCCTTGGCTCTTTCTCCTTCTAAGCCTGTTCTGTTCCAGGCATGACTCTTGTAACCGTGTCCATGATGCCCTTGCCCCACAGTACATAATCCGTGTGGTGCTCGTACCACTTCTTTCCTCTCTCTTCCAACCACGTTCTCATTCCTCGCCACTGCCGTTCCTGCAGTACTTTCTGCACCACCAGCATGCTTGCCATATTTGCAATGGTTCGGTGTAGCTGTGCTAGCTCGCAGGCTTGCTGCTGAGCTGTTCGCTCCATCACGCTCCTCCAAGACCCGGCGACCACGGCGGCCTTCGGGGCCTCACACCTCCTCCTCCACGTCCCATTGTTGTTGTTGTTTAATCATACTGTATTGACTCTAATTAGAGTATAACAGGACCCTGATATCCCCTCGGCCTCCGGGCGAGCCGGCTAGATGGCGGGGCTCCCCCCCCGCTACCCTTCATCCCCGCTGACAAATGAAAGATGAGAGAAAGACAAAAACGACAAGAAAGAAAGGAAGAAAGAAAGAATAGTATAATCCCGTTGCCGCCAGCGCCGCCCCTGAGCCTCCAACCCCTTAGACCGGTCCATACAGCTCCTTTATTTCGCCGGAAATTTCCCGACCTCAGTGGCCGCAAAAAAGTCCATCACCACCTGGTCGCACTCCCCAATGGTAAAAAGCTCAGAGATCTGCACGTGCCGGCATCTGCCCCCTTTCCAGCCTGTTGCCTGTCCCACTGTCTTCCAGAGTGTCTTCTGCTGGTCTTTCCATCTGCTGCAGTGGCGGAAGAGGTGCTCCCGCTTCTGGGCCACAGTCCGTCCACACCACCAGCATTTGTCGTCATCTCGGTGGCCGAACCGCTCTAGGTAGACTCCAGTGGGCGCATGCCCGAACTTCAGTCGTTAGAACCTGGCGGCCAGCGATTTCACGCTTGTCATCGTGATAGGTCTCTTGGTCCCTGCCTTGCCCTTGAGTCTGTAGCTGAAGTGCTTGCTGCACTTGTCGGCCTCCCACTACACCTTCTCTGGCCACCTTCTCTCAGAGATTCGTCTAGCCCTATTCGAGGCCGAGCTGTATGGCCGCTTTATCACTGTGATTTCGCTTGCATCTGGGACCAAGATGGCCCGACAGTCTGCTTCTTCGTTTCCGGGGATGCTGGAGTGTCCTGAGACCCAGTGGATCTCTGTTGCGATGCCATGGGCTAGGAGACTCCGCGCCCTTCTGTTGATCCACCTCCCCAGTCGCTGCCCTGGGCCCGGCTCCAGGTGTGCCGCTCGTCGAATTGCGGATTGTGAGTCGCTGAAGACTGCCACCGTCTTCACTCCATGCGTCTACAATGTTTCACTGTTCTCGATCGCCAGGTCATGCGCGAGCCCGATCACCCACAGCTCAGCGTCGAAGCCTTCCATACGTCCGGTGCCCAGAAAGCTGCGGCGAGACCTCCATTCGTTTCCGTGTTTACACACCGCTGCGGCTCCCACTCGGTCATCGTCTGAGCGCGATCCATCTGTCCACCACATCCAGACCCCTGCTCCGATTTTGGCTTCTTTCTCTCTTGCCCAGCGCTGCGCGGCGCTTTTGGCTGCAGCGGTCCACGTCCCATTCTGGTTTCTGTCCGTCAGCCCAAGTGTAGCCATGCTGGCAGTATCTATGGCGATGGGGGTAACCTCCATCGCCATTGCCATCTCCATTGCCATCTCCATTGCCATCTCCATTGCCATCTCCATTGCCATCTCCATTGCCTTGGCCATAGGCGTGTTGCTCGTCCTGTCTTCCACTTCTTCTGTGTCCATGTCGTTCCTCCCGCATGCTCTTACTGCGGTTATCACTTCTGTGAGGAATTATCTTTCTAGGACAGCCCTCTTAGTCGCTTGTTCGTTGGTCGTTGCGTCGAGTCTGTCGATTCATTCATGCTCTCTGCTGCTGAAATCCCCAGCCTCCTCCGGTGGTGCAGAGGGGCTTGGAGTCCTGTTCGGTGGTCAACTCGAGGTTAAAAGTCGTTTCGCAGTCTCCGCTTGTCCATTGCTGTCGTTGTTGTTGACTTAATCCGCTGTTTCTGTTTTTGCCAAGCCTTGTTTCCGAAATACGCTGCAACACATGCTGTTGAAATATGAATGGGGTGAATTGTGTGAATAGACTTAGGTGTTGGCACCGGATTTGGCCCGGTGGCTTTTGTGGCGTTTGGCCTAAAGCTCGGGCATGAGGCCGGTGGCTTACGGCCCCCATTGGCCTCGCCTGCCCCCATGCTGAGGAGTAGGGCTAGCCCCGGAAGTGATGCCCGGCATTGGTCTCTGGATGTGATACTCGGCTTTGCCGAGTATGCTCTCTCCTTTCCCATATATATTCGCCTGTCTTTCTCTCTCTTTGCTCTTGAGACAATCACTTTTGTACGATAGTCAATTCAATATCTCTATTCGTACTCGATTGATCTCAACATTAGGTGCAGAGACTGGAGAGCATGAGAAAGGCGCGAGATATATACAAGGTAGGTGGGTGCCTTATGCCCTACCGGCTGTGTGCCTTGACATCAGCTCAGCTAAAGCGCAGCTCGGTCAGGATCATGTTGGCACGGGATTTGGCCCGATGGCTCATGTGGCGTATGGGGGCTTACAGCCCCCGACGGCCTAAGGCTGCGGGCATGAGGACGGTGGCTAGCGGCCCCCATGGGCCGCCACCAGCCCCCATGCCGAGGAGTAGGGCTAGCCACGGCAGTGATGCCCGGCATCAGTCTCCGGATGTGATACTCGGCTTCGCTGAGTATGCTCTCTCCTTTCCCATATATTTGCCTGTCTTTCTCTCTCACTTTACTCTTTAGACAATCACTTTTGTACGATAGTCAATTCAATATCTCTATTCGTACTGGATTGATCTCAACAGATCATGCAACACATGCCAACACTTCTAAGCGAGTGATGTGATATGATTAGTTATATTGACTTATCGGGCATTTTACGCTCAGTCGGTAGGCTTAGAGTCATGTGCAGTGTCCAACTAACTGGCTGGAGTTGCCACATTGTATTGCTTGGACATGAATGAAGGTTTAGCATTCAGTGAGCATTTCGATTGGTCTTTTGGCTAACACCGCCCTCTGTATGTGGAATTCGGCCCTGACTTCGACGGACTAAGAAGGTCCCGATGAACCATAAAATCTCGTCGCAGTGCAGTAGAATGTCGATGGTGGCCCTATTTCGACACCCGTAGAATGAAATTAATCATATTCTTGCCAAGAGCCTGACACAGGCGTACCGAGTACTGCCAACAGTATCTCTAGGTTGACGCGGAAAGCTTCGATGCACTTAGAGAAACAACTGCCATCAGGAAAACGTGTTATTGGTGCTGAAAACGTGGCCTTGTGTATCTTTCGGGGGTGATACTGCAGAACTCTTTGTTAGGCCTTACGAACTTGTTTCAATTGTCAGGTATACCATACATCGACGCTATTTCCGCAGGTTGTGTCATAGTTGTGATTACTGTAGTTCCGGTGCATTGTTTATTAAATAGCCACGCCCTAGTCGTTCGTCAAGGTTTTGGTTTGTTTTAATCATTCTACGTTCACTCTAACTAGAGTATGACAGTGCCTAGTTTCCCTTCCCCCTCCGGTCAGCCGGCTATATGGGGGAGCTCCCTTCCTTGTACCCATCTTCTCCTCATAATAGACGAAAATGCAAGTGAGTGGAGGCATACTAAAGCAAAACAAAAGGAAAGAAAGTGAACGACCTCTAGCTACATTCTGCTCTGCTCTGCTCTGCTCGTGGGAACTTCTTGACCTTCGTAGCCGCTAGGAAGTCCATCACCGCTGGATCACACATCTCTAGGGAGAACAGTTGTAGTATTGGCAGTCTTTCGTTGAGGTAGTAAGCTGGTGATTTGCTGTAAGTCATCTGAACGCTATTTTGTTGCTGAAACTGCCAGACTATGCAGACAAGCCTAGTCAGGGAGACAGCAAGTTTGATTACTTCAACCCCGTCGAGTTTGTATGAGGACTTGATTAGGCACATGAATAATAAACTAGCTAAGAAGTATGAAAATTCATTTAGAATCTCGAAGATTTTCAGCTTCGAGGACGTTCCTGGTAACGTGTCCTGGACTGTACTGTTTGATAGAACTTGTTGAGGCGCATATTGTGGCCCTGTGGGCGCCAGATGCAGATTTGAACTGGCCACGTTAGATGAGGTTTTGTAAGTTAGCTTTTGGAGGGGGGAGACCTTAGATGGCGAACCGGCACTCGATGGTCGACGAATCTGATGCTGTCCTTGCTATTGATTATGCTGCATTGCAGCTAGCAGAAATTAAATTCTGGTTGACTTGCCACCAAACATGTTCCCATTCCACCCCGATTTCCAGTGTCCACCTTAGCTATTTTGCATACTGTGCTCTCTATATTCCTAGTAACACCCTGCTACTAAGGCAGTTTGACGGACAAAGTCTAATCAAAAGCATTTGTAAATGCTGCCGAACCCGAATATTCGTGCGCAGGTAAGGACGATGAAGTGGCTGGCAAGGTTGAAGCTGTTCAAAGTAGAGAGATAGAGAAGCTTTATTGTGAATTACCTAAGAGGGCCGCAAGGCCATATATATATGAGACTACAAGTGTGAATGCGTGCGTACGCATCTATGTATAGACCCGGCTGAATGCCTTCAGCCTGACAGCAACCTCCGGTTATACGAGACCCACCTCCAGCCCTACGAGGCACATCTCCGGCCATACCTAGGCTGAGACCTATCGTGCAATAGAAGCAGATAATGCTATTCGAGTGAGATACTGTGTCTACTTACAGGTCCGAACGCAAGATAAAGCGTATGAACCTTCTTGGATCCGAAGCCGCAAAACCAAACCCCAAATAGATTTCTGGTGAAGACACAACTCAAGAAACCGGACGTATGTTTACGACTTTGAATCAGGGCTTAAAAATGCTAAGAAAGTTTCGTTCGAAGTGTACCGAACTGGACTTGTAAGAGTTGATGCTGATGTTTAAGCCGTGTACCGGGTTACCTAGCGCATGCACAAAATCCGTTAAAATAGATTGAAGCTGGAGCCGCTGTGGCAGGTGGAGGAGCCTTTGAAGAGCATTCTGGTAAGGGTGATGGTGTTACCAGAGTCGAAACTGATGACCAAGCCAACTACGCGGTGACATCCGAGCTTGAGGTGTTGACAAAGGAAGTTGATGTTGGCTATGTGCGCGGTGTTGATGTGCTGCAAACCCACATCGCAAATCGGTGTAGAAGATGATTCTGCCGCAGCGGCCTGCCACGGTCATCAAACAGATCATTGTAGTTCGTCCGCCAAGGAAAAACACGAGCGGTGACTCGATAGTGTCGATTCAATAGGAGCGTTGAATATGGTGACGGACAGTGGAAGGCCGTAGGCAGAAGAGTATCCTGGTGCCGTGTGCGAGCACGAGGTGTTAGTAGCAGAGATCTTCGCGACCGTAGTACTCACCACCGCCGAATATAGCTGCAGCGCAAATAGCTTGTCAGTCAATAGGAATCTCCGTCCTTCGGCAATTGCGACGCCATCAGACTGTGTTCCGCACTAGCGTGGGGCATGATGACGTCATGCGACCATGAGGCACTGCGATTCGATGGGGCTCAACAGCCGCAAAAATGTTTCGAATATCGGGTAAGACCGGCGCTCAGTTCTCGCACAGCACTGGGCGAACCACAACCGACTAAAGGCCAATGCCAGAATGTCATCGGGATTGCCCGACATAGGTTGTTATCGACTCGCGCTGCGATGGTGCACACGTGCAGGGGTGGAATTGTAGTTCCTTGCCGTGTGCGGGTTGGGAATCGGCACCAGCGCCAACACGAACCGTCCCGTCCAACACTACGCCGCCTTCAAAGCCGACACCCTCCGTCCCTTTCCCGATGCCATTCTCGACAGCTTCCGCGAATACATCGGTCGAATCAACGTCGAATTTACTGGCAACGTCACCGGCCATCCACTTCCGTTGGGTCGTTCTAGACACCAAGCACACGCCATGGGAAGCGAGACCGATGTCCGCCTCGTTGCGACGTCGCTACTGATCGATCCTGTGCAGCCGGTGCTGCTGGAGATGCTACCGTACCAGATGCTGAAACGAGGGACTACGACTAGGTGATGCTTTCGAGATTACTGCCCCTCCGTAGTCGGGGTTGGACGAAGACAGTAGCATACCGGATATGGCGCTCATGAGACGAGTGGGAGCGGCCGCATCCACCATCGATCTACTCGTCATTGTGATAGAATTCAAGGCCCCTCATCTGGTCTACGGAGTTCGCGATTCAGGCCTCCACCGCTACGACGTTTCCCCAGACTCGATTGCGATGACGTAACATCTGCGGACGTATGCAGCGGTGTGGAAATGCCGGAAATTGATTTTAATGGACGAAATGATGGCTTGGTTCTTTTATATCACCGGTGCAGACTGGATCCAAATTCGCGTATACATTGCATCTCCGCTACTGCTCCATCACCAGCTGCAACATTGACTGTTCGGCCTTCGCCCCCGATAACGCCGGCATCGAGTGCTCCACCTTCAGTTTCTCACTTCTGACGGCCATCAAAAGGCAATTCCGTCGCCGCCTGCGGGAGCTATACTACAGATACTGCTTCAAGGTCGCCAACACATCTGACTATGCCGGCTCCACCGCTTCTACATCTACCACCACACATGTCGTCGGCGACCTCCTCCTCCGGACAATGGAAAAAGGTTCATATCCGTCCTCTGCGCCTTTCGAGTCCACAATCACATCAACCAATATCACACTCCACGAGCTCAACACCTTCGCCACCTGGTTTCCCTCAGCAGCGACGACCCTGATGTCCCCCTCCGCAAAGAATTCCTCCTCACAACAACCTTCCGTCCTTTCCTTTGCATACCTCCCTTCCCTACCCTTCCCCCTCCTGCCGGTGGCGAGAACACCCCCAGTCGCCGCCCGTACCCGCAGCGCTCCCGCACATCGCCCAGTTTTTTCTGCGACGCCGTATTCCACCGGTGCAGAGAAATCACAGCATCCGACTACCTCTTCTCCAACGGTTTCCTTTCCGCCCACAGCACTCTGCAATCATCATATCCTCCGACACCTGCAACCCAAAATCTAGTTACCACAGCAACCTCAACGATAGCACAACCCTGCACCTCAACCCAGCGCGGAAGAACCCGCTCGACAACGTACAGTCCCTCACACTCTCAAACATCACCAAACTCAAGCGCAACGTCTTCATTGCACACACACACCTCCCTTACAGCTCCATTCTCGTACAAGTTCTTCTTAAGCACTTCCCAATGCCCATCTATCTCCTCCAAGAGCTCCGTGCCTACGCCGCACTGACCCACCTGCAAGGCCGCGGCATCCCCTCGTGCGTTGGCGTCTTCACCTACTACCTGATCCTTGCGTTCGTCCCGTTCGCCCCCATTGCCACACCCCCGTAGCAACGGAACATCTGCGTCCGCTGCTGACCGACGCGTACTGTGGCGGAGATGCACAAGGCGGGCGTGTGCCATGGAGATATCTCCCACGGGAATGTCCTCGTGGACCGCGAGGATACTAGGGGCGTTGTCGTGGTGGATTTTGAATGTGTGGTTTGGCGACGACGCGGGGGATGAGCAGAGAAGTGGAGATTTGCTGGCGCTTAGGGCGGTCTTGGAGCGGCTGGAAATGGGGCTGGTGAATGGCGTAGATAGGAGGATTTGACGATGGATTACAGGATTTTTATAGGCGTATGGTGTGGGTTTCTTGCGGAGCTGATGTTTATACTCGGCGCAGTTACTGGGCGTTTGGAGTAACACATTTTTCTATGGAATTTATTGAGCACGGAGGTATCGTTTGCTGAGAACATAATACACTGTAACTCCGGCTCCCGGATTTCGAAAGTATTGCAGTTCCCCTCTCCTGAAGCTCAGCCCCCGAGTTCGATGGTGTATGCAAATTACCTTAGCTGTACATTTTCGTTTACTATCGATGTAGCACTGCACCATCTTAGTCATTTACTCTTCGGTTTCTATTTCAGTCTCATCATGGAGTCTTCGATCTATATTTTCTATGTACATGAATGAGTTAGGAGGTTTTGTTCTAGCGTTGGTGTTGCGAGATGGAGAAAATATGTGTGCAGATAGTCTATCCTTAGATAGTACATTAGGCAATGTGTTTTGTATGGTATACCATTCAGTATCTTGATTTGTAATTGATTGATCGCAACACCACTTGCAACGCGCAACTGTTGAGAGCAATAGAGAAGAAAAAGAAGCTGTACTGTCTATCGATCTAAAGAGAGAGAATGGCAGGCCTATATACAGAGAAAAGACCATACCAGGCGAGGCCGACAATGATTCCACCAGTCCAGCAATGGATCAGTCCAGACCGGAAGCGTCCAGTCCAGTCCAGGTGCAGTCCAAGAAATTATTGGACTGACAGACTAGACTGGGCTTGGTCCGGACCGATCCCTCATGGTGTCCAGGGTTAGGGTATACTTTCCCGGGTATTAGTCTTTTAATTGGGAAAATATATCTTGATGGAGCCGAATATACAGACAGAAGTGGTCTAATTTCGATCACAGTGGGTATTCGGGGGTGAGTGGTGATAAAAAGTGACGATGAGTCATGTTTTCGGTAGTACTTGGCTGAAATGCAATGTCAAAACTATACGCGTAAATGGATCGGTCCAGACCAAGCCCGTCCAGTCCAAGACTACCAGTCTATATGGATCGGTCCAGTCCGACCTTCCCATTAGACCGGACGGGACTGAGCCCTACCGCGGACCGGGATCGTCTAGACTGGTGGAATCATTGAGGCAGATGGTGGTAGACGAGGTCGATGAGAGCAGACGAGACCGGTAGCAGCCGAAGCCACCGGCCTCATACTAGCACCTAAGGAAGCCACCGGGCTAAATCCCTAGTCAACAACAACTTGGATATTCCACAGTTGATGAGACATTGCGCAACCTACACCAGACCGAGAAATCAAGTTTGTAGGGTTGATCTGAGCATGCTGTATACGGACGGAATTTCTTTCATTGAGTTCATCTGGCGTTCTAATTGGGAACGATAAACTAAAGATGTAATGAAATTCAAAGTTGTTAGGTTTCGCCGATTGATGCAGTCCCCGTTAGCGCCGTACAGTCGCGACGCCCTGTTCCGAGACGCTCTAGTATCAGCGCCAATCGCCACCTGTCCGTCGCACAGCATGTTCACGATGGCTACCCTCATCGAATGCCGGAATATGCTAAGCAATACCAGCCGCAAGATCCGAAGGCGGAATCAGTGACATTGTACGAACCGAAATAGGGGTATGTAGATCTATGCATCATCATAGATATATTTAGCTGGGTTGAAGGTATTAAATTGCACTGGGCCAAAGGTACGTAGTTCCGCTGATTAAATTTAGCCTGATATGGCTAGTGGGGTGTGCATACATGTTTGCGCATATATGCGTGCAGAGCGTTCACCGAGTGTGTAGACTCCGTGAATGGACTAGAACATAAGCCTACGTAACCAGAAGGGGTGATATCTGCAATGGACATGGTGTACAGAAGGATATCTAAGAAGAGCAGAACTATTATAGACAGGTGAGAATGTATTTATTAATCAGTAGAGACATTGGGCAACGTCCTGAATACTAAGCTCCTCGCGCATCAAAGCAGTTTGAGGGGCGAAATACCAGTCCATTGAGGTATAGCGGGGTCTAAGGCTTACCAAGTTCAGTTGCTACAAATCTCCAATTCAGATTCACAACTCCACGTAGTCAAAGCACTCTCCAAGCCGAGTTTAGGAAGTTTCATTTAAAACTGCTATTTTCAAGCGCTGCTGAAAATCTCAGGTGTAGACAACCTGAGTACGTGGTGTGGCTAGGATAAAGTGGAAGACGAAAATAACAAAATCGGACCAGTCTTTGTTCGGATAGCACGGTCGAGGGAACATCTGTATGTGTGCTTGTTGATCCTGTAGGATATTAGAACAGTTATGCAAGCTAATTGTCGCTACATGTAGAGGATAGTGCCCCGCAGCCCATTCTCGCGCGGCTTGTTGGCGCGTGGTGATCGCGCTGAAACTACGAATCCTGAAACTACGAATCCTGAACGAAGGGGATTTCCGCCACCTAGCCGGTCATCCGGAGGGGGAAGGCTTATTAGGCACCAGCATACTTTAGATACAGTGAATTGAGTATGATTACAACAAAACAATTCTGGGCCGTTGTACTCACTAAAGTACAGCGATAACTTCAAGTGAAACTTTACGCACGCGAAGACTTAAATGACTACCGCACGCGGCTGGAGAGAACTGTTACTATAGAAAGTTTTGATTGATAGGAAAAGAAATGATTACCAAGATCTGAGTTGCGCCCAGTGCTCTTAACAGTCTAGTCCGGCTTTTTTGAGCCTTGGTATAATGCAAGGTAGGAGATTATGGATTACTAGTGTAACAGAGGACTACCTACGTGCTGGTGTAACAGAAGGCTGCCCATGGGATTGGCAACCACTCGGATATGGAACCATGCACGTCATCTCCGAACGCCAGGCACCAGACACCACCAATAGCACGATATTCTGGCCAAAAGGCGAGATTTGTATACTTCGTTCTGCAATCTTAATCCCGATTTCTGTCGCATTCTCGGTAGCGTCACCAGTCGTTCGTATGATTCCCTAACTCCACCAACGCCCCAATCCAATTAAAAGCACTCCATTAACGCGAAGAATGTAATCAACGATCAAGTCGCTAACGATATTCTAGCAATCTCCAGGGCATCCTACACTACCTGCCCCTAGCTGAGGTTGCGGGCAGTGTAGTGTTGGCGAACGAGTTATATAGCAACCGTAATGCCCGAGAGTAATGGTGTTGTTATTTGGTGCAGGGAGTAATTACTGGCGAGAAACACTGGCGAGAATCTGCCTTCCGATCCAGGAAGGCTTATTTTGCTGTCCGGACTATGAACACAGATCGTGTGACAACCCGCTTTGAGTTGATCAAAGATAACCGGGGGGGCGACGCAAAATTACTCTTCTAGAGGCTCTCCAGAGGTTCCTCTTCATAACGATGGATAGAATGTCCGAGAATTTCAACACTAAACGACGTTTAGCCAACCAGTCTGGACCGTACAGGCCCTACGGGGTATATTAATCTCACCGAGGTTTCATGCATCCGGAATTGCAGAAACTATGAAGAGTCGAGTGCCGAGTCAGGAGATGGAAATATAATCCATCGAACAATTTGTTGGAGATTGCTAGGAACACTATCTTGGGCAATGAATGTTAATGCACGGTGGGCTCCATCTTCTCCCCCCTTGGGAATATGATACTGAAGGACAATCCGAAACCAACATGCACTCTGACTAGTCCAACTCCCCCCCTCCTGCCCAATAATTCGTCCGGAGTCCTAAACTCTCCGTCTTTCGTTGTTCGGCGTGTATATAACCCAGAGCTTCAACTCTCCAGTGCTCTCGATCCTCTCCCCGAGTTCCTCTTCATTCTAACTCACTCTCTGCAGAATCTTTTTGTCGTGCACGCGGCGCACCGAGCCGTCAACTATCTTCTCGTCGGTAGCATTCATTTTCTGAAACCCCTAGCAACCGATACCCTGTTATATCCCAAGTAGCTTTTGCCGCTTTCATATCACATCACCTGTACCGACGGCAGCAGCCATGAGCCAGTATGTCGAACCACCGCCGTATTCAGACCCGGTAAACCAGCTGATTTGATATAGTTCAGGTCCCGACGCCGACTCTAATACGCAGCCTCTCCTTAACGGCGGAAAGATTCCCCAAGCAACGACCAGTGTGGAAGGATGGAATAGTCTCACTTATGTTCCTGGTCACGGCAACAACCGCCGGGAAAACACAGTGCACATAGCAGTCCAGAACGTCGAAAAATTGCTTCCGGAAGGCCCTTCTTCTGATGATGCTTCGACACCCGCTCATCCACCTGGTGGGAATTGACCTTGAGGGGTTCGATGATTAGAGGTAGGGTAGCACCAGAACTACCACCACATGGGTGCTAACTATTGTCGGTAGATATGTCGAAATCCATTGTTGTTCTTATCATGGCGGTCTTTTGTTGCATCTGTTTCTCCGTTCTGTCAAGCTGGCGCTATGGCTGCCTCATTTGCATTATACCTGGTGTTGTTTGCACTGTAGCTTCAACCATAGCTGGATGCTTTCATGTATTAATTGTGTGCCTTTGTCGGCAATATGTGTTTGCATGATGTTTTTTCTTTTGCGGGTCTTTGATTTTTTTGGTTATACATGCGGTGGTCGGATTGAATGTTCGAATTATGCGGGAATTGAACTATATTTGGTCTCTGCCACATTCTAATTTATTTGGAAACACTGCCTTTCGGTATGGTGGGCTTACCGTTGTTGCTGTGCTTCAACCATCATAATCCTTCTTGCGCTATCAGCACTAAACTCTGTTTGTTGCTGTTGCCTAAAATTCAAGATCTTGAGCCGCAACTAAGATCTTGAGCCGCAACTAAGATTTCGAACGCCTGGCCACATCCAACGCAACATTGCATTTCTTACACGGAGCCCTCAATAAAATTTTAGGTATTGTTGCGGTCGCTCCTACACAGAACGATTGAAGCAATTAGCACAGAATAAATAGGTACCACGGGAGGTTTTCAAGCCACTCCTCATAGTTCACGTACCAGTCGATACTCATGATAATAAATCGGCATCCAGCTGAGAAACACAAATTCCGGAGTCGGGTGAGATCATCGCCCCTAGGCACCCGACATGTCTGTGACAGTGCAGGATGCATCGCTACCAATGAGCGTCGCCGTTCGCGAGCGTCTAATCGATAAAGGCTAAATTACCGCTGTGAGCCAATGATTGGAACAGACGCCCGTCACTCGGTCCTTTTTAAATATTAAAACCATCTAATCCTCGTTGAAACATTTGTCCGCAATAAAATTGCACAGGCATCACAAATCCATACCACGTCTCCGGCGAAAACGGAACCAACTGTCGTCAACTATATCCCGTTTGCGTGTGAGGGACAACCGAAACTTCCGACTGAACCCCACGTGGGGTGGCAAATCCCTACGATGCAACGGCACCAATTGTATGCAGAACATCTGGCGCTATCGTGTCGCGATGGATTGAATTGGCACACAGCCATCTGAGGGACAAAAGAGGACCCCCACACGGATGATCGCCGCTTCATAGCCGTGGTGATCAATGAGATCAGATATATCCCGATTGATTAATCAATCGTCGCCGATGAGGGCGTTTTGCCACGATGATGGCAACGAGGGGGAATTTCGGAAGCGACCGAATCGAACCTTCGAATGGGGTATAGCAACGATTGCAGCCTGTCTCATGTAGGCGTTTGCGATTCTTTAGTGGAAAGCGCCGATGATGCTTGGGCTAACGGATTTCTTGGTTTGTTCCGTCTTCGGCATCCGGAACGAGGGAATAGTATCTGCCGATGCGACGACAATTCATTATGCATGAAACCATTCGATGACAGGGAGCATTTGCAGTCCGTTGTAATCACCCGCCGCAGGAGCAAGGACGTTGAGTTGTCTGGGAACATGAGCTTGCGCACTTTACTCTGAAGCCGTGGCGGTGAGGATAAGCTAGGACTGCCAGACGGAAGGTAGAACTTGGCCGGTGTCGAATACGCCATAGTATTGAATTGACTAAAATAGACCCGCCTTCGATGGTATTGCAGAGGCATAGCGGTATAGAGGCAAGATTGTGTATTTCTGCAACTTCTCCGGGACTATGGTTGGGCATCTCGGACGCCAGAGCTGTGGTTCCGACCTGCCATATTATAGGCTGGAGTTGAAGTCGGGACATTCGGACGGCGATCTTGACGGTGGTGTGGATTGGCCTGCCAGTGATGAAGGGAGGGAGTAAAGCTTTGAACGTGGGTACCTGTTGCCACAGTGCCTTAGAGTCATAGGGCTAGGTGCCTTCTCCTATACCAGGCAGATCTGCGTTACCATCATTCTCAACTATACCACCTTGCTCAAAACGTAGGGCAACAGTCACCCAATGTCACCATAACACCGCCCAGTGGTGTCCGGCTAGCGCTGACCAACCAAGCTGAGCATGTAGCCGGAATGCAGTTCCGTAGTCAAATGACTCCCGGTACGATTGTCAGGCCGCTGGAGACCTGACTGTTGAACGTTGCGAGTTCCAGTTGAGGGAACGGAATCGCCCGAAATTTGTCTGCAGACTATTTACTGCAACTGTCGTCGCAGACACGCCACAATAGTTGTCTCTTAAATCTCAGAAACTATGAAGTATAGTACTGTTACTATAAGTTCCCTGCACACGAGATGATTGGGAGCATCAGCGACATACCACTCACACCCGTCTGCGGCCTCAACACGCTTAGGCATATTTCCGGAAGCCCCTATCGGCGACAGCCGGTCTGCAACCTCCTAGATAGTGCTGCTGAAATGGGCGGTATATGGAACTGGCGATAAGTGCTGACTGAACGAAGTGGTTGTTCTTCCGACGGCCGCGCCGGATCGCTATACTCGGATCGCAAACCATTCCTCAAATATTAAGCACTGTTAGATGGCGATTCCTTTGATCCTATCGAGAGCGCCTCGATGCCGGTGATAATTGGTTCCTGTTCGCAGTGGTCTACCTACGACGAGTGATTTAGGAGGTGCAGAGCCCGGTGCTGCGCTGGATTGCAAGCTGTGGATAGTCGCAGTACTCAGCCCTGCAAGGAGAATCATGCTGCCGCTATGTATTCTCGGGGAAGAACTGACGATATATGCCGTGTGGGATGGCAGGAACTCGTCTACTGATTTCCCGTTGCCAGATAACTCGGTGCGGGTTTCGGATGCTGATACTGTTAACTGCTGGTGGGATGGCGTTGTGAGGTCTTTCTGAGGGTAGGCGCTCCGTGGTGGTTGAAAGGGAATGAACATGGTAGTTTGAGAACGTTGTACTGACTATAGTTCGGAAATCATCCTTCCTTGCCTGTTGGAGAGAAAGTTCTTTGAAGCTGGGAGATTATAGTGGTGGTTAGCAGGGACAGGTGCATTATTGCAGGAAAGCAAAAGGTGAGTAAGGTCAAAGGAGTAGCAGGGAGTCGGTAAGGGGCATGAAAGCCTACCGGCCATCACAGGTGTATTAGCTAAAAAACGCGCAGCACTTTTTACGCTAGGCACTTAGTGTCGGACTAATGCAAATCCATTGTCCAAGCTCACCAATCACCCCAACAGTACTGACAAAAACCCGCCCATATTTGATGGCAAACCCATCAACATTTCAGATTCCATTGTCTAATTTCGCGGCGCCCAGCACCGAAGTCAGCTGCCCCCATCTTCATATCGCGTTCTTTCAACCTGGCAACTGATTGAATAACATCACAGAAGACAATTTCATAGGGTTATCAGGGGAGTTAGTGATGGGGATGCTCCATTGACGCTTGCGGAAGCATAGTCTCGACTCTACAACTCGCCTATGCTGCAGTTGACAACTCGTAGCGAGATTGGATTGCGGCCAGTTCACATTACTGTTAAGAGTGGACAGGGAATGATATAGCATGATGATATATCGTTATTTTGGTACGGGCCAAAGCAACTCCACTTCCTTTAGCTTATAACTGGTAGCTCACACTCGACACTCAGCACCATTTGTTTAAGAACTTGGTTCCATTTCAGCTCCAATTACTGAAAAATTTCATCAAATCCAACCCCACAATTAGAGAACTCATATACAAGCAACTCCGGATGGCTGAGCACAAGTAGACCAACTATGACACAACACTTAATCTCGAAATTTTCAAGTTGGTACGGGTTTGCAGAAGGCGGGGGGCATTGAAATGTAACAAAATTCTTCGTACGGTTCCTCAGATAGCCACACTTCCCGTTTAGTGACTGCTATGCGGAATCTTCCTCTAGCCACTTATAGTTGTGTAACCCAGGCTAGGTCTTCAGTGGTTAATACTTTCTGACAAGTAATTGGCCGCAAGAAACAACTTGTTGGTTAATACGGTTCTGAGTATACTGACTTGTTTCACACAGTCTATCGTCACACAACCAATAGCATGCCGCGGCCGCGATCAAACCTCGTATTATATTTAAAACACACAAGGGTATTCTCCATTCACATTTTCTTTTTGTCGTATGACTATAGCCAACGAAACCGAGAGTGCAGGGTTTCGTGCATCCGTTGGGAAAAACGCCGCATGAGGTCCGCTTGCTTTACCGTTGGTTCTCTAATAATAGTCGAGAACGTTTAGTGTCGATATGATAACAGGGAATAGGGCGTTCGGACTGTCAGCTTGCTAGTGTACGGCCTAGCAAACGAATATTATTCGTACACTTGCCCACTCCGTGGCGACCTTTTGCCAGTGAGTTGCGCAAAATCGTTTCATCGAGTCTGACAATGTTGTATGTGTATGAGTTGGCGCTAGCAGAGATGAGCTTTGCTCCCTGAACATGTGATCTAACCTTAGTCTACTGAATAGGTAAATCCGTCCGGATTTACCTTCCATAAGAGTATGTAATTAAGCGCATAAAATAGGCAGTTCTCAAATCGCCTGTTGCGACCGATCGTTCCACGCCTCCACATCATACCCGAGCCATTACCAGGTCACCACGATGGCCCCTTTCCCTATCGCCACCTCTTGAATCCTACAGTCTCATGTCTTCAACAACGACCATTAGCGAGCAATGACCCCGCGAGTCGTAACCGGCAACAGACGTATGTTCGAGTACCGTAAGGGTTCTGATGCGGGTGCTACTACACGAGCTTCTAGCAGACGACCCACTTTCCACGGTTGAATCGTTGTCTGTTTCGGCAAGCTTCATGTTTCCGATAACTTCCTCCTCGCGCTCCTGGAACGCCTCCTAAGAATACTGAATCTAGCTTCACTAACTTTTGCGACCATCACTCACCCGTTCTGTTGCGAACGCGTCACCAAGCGGCACCAGGGCAGGTACCATATTCCGCAAGGTGGTGGCGAGAATTACCGGCGACAGACTGAAGGTTAGACCTGCGCTTACCGTTAAATACACCCGTATGTTGGATGTTGGTTCATGCTGATGACGCAACGACTGTATACTGACGAACAGTTCGAAATAGTGGAAGTGTGCCGACCTTACCTATTCGTCAAACTGATCAATCCCCGACTTACTCGCATACGACTACCAAACGATACCGACTTGTTGCTTTCCTTTACTCAGAGATAATCTGCGATAACGCTGCAAGAATGATGACAATGACGCGTGAGCGAAAAGTTCGACGGCTGGATCTCGATGCGCTGGAACCTTAAACTGTATGAAACCGCCGTTTAATTACCGTCGGAACAAAGAGGAGGTCCACGCGGAAACGAGGCGGGAGGATGGCTTAATGCTGTTGCCGCCGAGGGTATTCTCGTGCGGAAATAAGTTTTCATGTGTTTTGTCAGTGACAGGTGGGTGTTGTTTATTCATACCGTATTTACTCTAGCTAGAGTATGACAGGCTCTTATCCTCTCCGCCTCCGGGCGAGCCGGTTAGATGGCGGAGCTCCCACCTACTACCCTTCGTCCCGCAGACAGGTGGGCGTCCGGTAAGGCAAAGGTGTTGGAGGATACCGATTCAAATGACTGGTTACATATGGAGAGAACCTGGTAGGAGACAAATTATACGTGTAACAAATTCCACACTGTACCACTTGCAATTAGCTGCCATTCATAACTTCGCATGAATTTATGCTCGGCAATCTGAGCCTGTCCCAATCCCGTCAGAACATCCCGCCCTCTGCATTAAAATTGTCAGGCCTACCCTGTCTTATCAAAAAGCAGTCAGCGACGGACCCCATCTAAACTACTGTGCTCGGTACATGAACCTGGACGAAGGTGATCTTTCAGGCGGAAATTTTCGTGTTACGAATAGTGGCTGGTTCGTGTGGCGCTAGATATTAGTGGCGTCTCTTTGTGCGGCTCTGTTGTTCCGACTGTTGTGCCTTCTCCAACTCTCTGAACACCACCATCCGCCTCTGCCACTGCACCCTCACTTCTGCGCCCGCCCGGTTCTCCGTTCGGTACGAGTACTAGCGACATACTAGACAGATATTTTACGTCTCGATTTACTACCGCAGCTTTGATGAGAATACCGAGATTTTTAGCTTCCTCCGTACGATTCTACATGGTCCGGCTCAGTCGCGCCCGACACTCTCGCTAAGTCTTCCTGCGACATCCCCTGTCGCCTACCACCCTCCTACCGACGTTCCTCCCCATCTGCCCTTTCTTCTACGAATACACTCTCGCTCATACTTCTCTCTCCTCGCAATAGCGCTCGATCGGCTCCCGCGCCAAGAACTCCGCCTGTACTACGAACCTCGAATCGCACAAGCCGTATCTACACGCGACGTTACTTGCCTCATTACCGCCTGCGAAAAGTACAAAAACACACTTAATCCCCCGTCTCACAACGCCGCCGGTTCGTCGCCCTAATAAGCAGCAATGTAACCGCCACATCGGAATCCTGTTTATACGAAATATCTCGTCGACGAGCTACGGAATAAGTCTACGTGTCATCAAAATTTACACACAGCTATGGATAGGGGAGTAAGAGGCAAAGGCTTGCGGTGCATTTGAGTTCGTTCTTTGCCCAAGCCCATGTGGTGTGAGTCTTCTTGCTTTGAGCTTATTGCATCTCATCGGCGACTTTGTGATGCGCAATTAGACTACTCAGCGCAAAAACAGTGGCTGGCCAGGCGGAAGATTCACAGAGGCGCTATCCAGAGGCGGTAGTCAAACTGCGGCTGAGACCAGCGAGAAAGAGAATGCGGTCTAGCAGCAGAGAACACGGCGGCGAGGACGGGACCATATATCCAGCACATGTGACTGCGACGGCTTCTACACTTGTGCATGTGAATCTGTTGCGTGACGTTTCTTCGTACTTCGATGGTAGTCGCGATAGCCGGACTGATGGTAAAGGTGACAGCACCGATCCTCAGCACCGCCGGCAGGTCTGACACCATCTGTGAGCGAGAGCGGCGACGATTGTAAAGGAAATAGGGTAGAATGTTGGCGGCGGTTCGAGCTTGTTGGTATTTTTTTTATCGGTTTTTATGTACGATAACCCTCCAGGAAATTCATATTATGCACAGCATGATCCTTTTCAAATTTATTGAGCTCACCAATGTTACGCATGAATGAACAAAACCAACAGCCAAAATTGTAGACATTTGGATATTGGAGTCTTCTTATCTCTACACCGTTTGAGGGACAGGAGTATATAGTTCACTATCTAGAGTATGGCAGAGTGATCGGTCGTGTCGCTATATAAAAAGACAATAAGTAGTCGCGCAAAATTTTAACAATCATTCTATTCAAACGCAACCTTTAATATTCACTCATTATTGATACAAAGGCTCACGACAGAGACACTAGTTTGTGACGCTGTTGCTGACGTCGTCACTGAAAATATTACACGCGCCTGATTGTTGACACGAGTTCAGTTGAATCGTCACAACATGAGTTAGCGACTATTATCGTCATATCGCAACACTGATCAGGCCGTGTTGATCCTGGCGTAATATCTCTGAAATCTGCTGTCCAGAGACTGTCGGCCAGGGGAGTCATACAATGGTAAGGGTATCACTGAGTTGTTATCCACTTACATCGATTGTGGATAACACCGTCTACTCAAGTCCTATTAGAGTTTCTATACTATTTAACATGTTTACCATCAAAAAGAATCATTCCAAACAAAATAGGTACATAAATAAGAAATAGCCACCCCACCGCAGGCATCCGAATAGTCCGTCCCGTCCGAGCAACTCTTTGGCCGAGACTGGACTATGATTTTCGGGGCTGAGAATTCCAGATTATTTGGGACCAGGGCAAATTCTTCATGGACTATATACCTACAAGGTTCCGTAGTCTCTATAATATCCAGAAATGAACTGCGCGAAGCAGCAGAAATCATATTAATTTATAGTAAGGTGTGCTTTCAAGCCCACCAGCACCGCGGCAATTTTTATTGTCCTACCCCCGCAGATTTTAAGATTGACAGCTCCTAGCGTCAACGCCCACCAGTGAGTATACGGCTAGACTGAATATCCAACTAATACCTCTTCAGTGTCAGAGAATCCTAGGAGAGTGGGCGCACCAAGTCAGAGGCAATTCAATATACCACCGTCCAAGACACTGCGCTAAAAACCAGAACGCCTGAAAGTCAGATAGCAGCTTTGGGATATTGCTGCTTTTTCCCTTGTCGACGATTTTGTCTTTGTGCAAATATTTGTCACTAATACGTCCGCTGTTCAAGTACTTCAGAAAATTTTCAGCACTTAAAGTCACTAGTTTGTGAGTCGATGGCATGGTTGAAGGGACTTCGAGCCCACCCATCAACACATTGAAAGCCCCATCCACGCCCAGGTACTCGCAAGTAGGTGAATCTGCGTACTGAGTGCGCCAAGCGTTATCGAGCTTCCGCATATTCCAAAACTGCCATAAGCGCTGAGTAGCACCGCCTCAGAAACGGTCACAGCAAGAGCCGTCAGAGCGGCTTGTAGTAGACTCGACGCCAGGGCTTGACATGGGCAGTAATTTGTGATGGATCGCGGTCAAAATGCAAAAGATCAATGTGGCAGAGGAACTGAAGACGAGGGGCCAGGTGTTTCGATTTCGGTGCCTTGTAAAAGAGAGGTCTGTGTCGCTGGTTGCAGTTGTGGAGTTTGGGTCGGATGACATGACTTTCGCAGTCATTGACAGGGATAAGGAGCTGAGTAAGAGCAATGTGAAGAGTGGATGCAATATGGACGAGGTACGCCAATAGTTTCGGTGAGCAAGGACCCGCGTTGAAGTTGTGGGAGTGAGAACCCCTGGAGTCCGGTAAATAAACACGCTTGTCAACCCCACTGGAAATACAGTCGTCCAGTTAGATTGGTGGAAGTAAGTACACGCAACCCCAAAAAATCAGTATGCCTATAGAAATAATCAACATGCCTTCTTGTGCCTTCGAACGGCTCGCTCTCCAATGAGGTATGGAAGAATGAACCCAATCACGGTACAAAACTTCAAACTTCAAGTGGCCGAGATGAACGCTTGCAGATAATCCACTTACTGTTTGTCTCTCATTTTTGTTGCTGCGTAAACCGTTGTTACTGCTTAAACCACTGTTGTTGTTGTTTAATCATACTGTATTCACTCTAACTAGAGTATGACAGGACCTTAATAACCCCCTCCGCCTCCGGGCGAGCCGACTTGATGACGGAGCTCCCCCCCCGCTACCCTTCGTCCCCGCTGACAAAAGAAAGATAAAAAGAAAGGTATAAACCCGTTACCGCCCCCCCCCGCACCTGAGCTCTGCGCCCGCTCCTGAGCCATGAACCCTGAGCCCGCTCCATACCGCCATTTCATTTGGGCGGGAACTTCCCGACTTCAGTAGCCGCCAGGAAGTCCACTACCGCTTGGTCGCACTCTTCCATGGAAAACAGCTCAGAGATCTGCAGGTGTCTGCATCTTCCTGCTTTCCAGCCTGTCACCTTCCCCACCGCCTTCCAGAGCGCTTTCTGCTGGTCTCTCCACCGTCTGCAGTGGCGGAAGAGGTGCTCCCGCGTCTAGGACACTGTCCCTTCACACCACCAGCATTTGTCGTCCTCTCGGTGGCCGAACCGTTTTAGGTAGATTCCAGTGGGTGCATGCCCGGACTTTAGTCGGTAGAACCTGGCGGCCAGCGATTTCACGCTTGTCATCGGGATAGGTCTCTTGGTCCCCGCTGGTTAAACCACTCTTGCTGTGTTGGCGCATTCAGGTGCTTATGTGAAGAAGGTGCATGGCACTCTATTATGGAACAGCCTGGCCATATCTTTTGCACATGACAAGGGACAGAGCGCCAAGTGGGTGAACACCGATCCGAACGGGGTGTTGTTTTTCTAACTACCGCCAGCACCGCTGTCGGTTGATACATTTTCGGTTGGCAGTGAAGTAGAACGTTACCGTTAGTATTGAGTGGCAAGCAGTCATCGGGTTTGGAGGCACAGCTCTGTCATAACAGGGCAAAGAAAGTTTTTTTATGGGATATAAAGTTGAATCACATATTTGTAGTGATATGATTCCGTGAATATCGGCAGTTTCAGATGTTTTGATGACAAACTGGAGCCTCTAGATTCGAGTGAGATAGTTCCCAGCTTCCAGTTTATTGGTTTACCACTCCAGTTCAGGTACCGTGCAAGCATCAGCTGTAATGCGGTATGGTGCTATCTCAACGTCGCTCATTAAGGTTCCGCACTTCACGTTCCGCACTTCACGTTCCGCACTTCAGGAGTAGGTACATAGCAATGAGGGAGTGCGTCTTCTGAGCAAAGCGCAAATTGCGAGGCTGAGTCCTCTATTCTCAATATGGTACGAACTATGGAGGTAAGACATACCTTCGATATTACAGTTCGAGATCATGTAGGGCATCACCTAGTGTTTGTTTGTAAAACCTAGACGTAATAGAGGCGCCATAAGAAGATTGATTAGTCCGCGGAGATGATCGCAAGACGTACGGGTTATAGAGGTGCACTAGATTGAACCCTGCAAGCATAGGTCCGATGCAGCTAGAGATCAGAGAGGTTAGCTTTGCCGAACCCTACACATATTGTTGTTTGCCCGATACTACCCAGCCATTAGCAGCGCCAGATGACGGTTCGCTTATCTCCAGCGACCTTTGAACTGCTGTCCATCGTAGATCCCTATTAACCTGTCCTCATCCAATCTTGAACAATTGCACTTACATTTCATCGCTAGGTTATTGTAAGGACACGTATGCCTGCGTGTATCCGCGTAGGGATAAGGATGGTTTGTTTTTTGTTTTTGTTTTATTCATACTGTGTGCACTCTAATTAGAGTATGACAGGACCCAATATCCCCTCCGCCTCCGGGCGAGCCGGCTAGATGGCGGAGCTCCCCC